>OHHI01000523.1_pt1 | contig 22100 bp, 18 predicted proteins | sample 1568001 | NCBI WGS metagenome assembly OHHI01 (sample SAMEA3879506, study PRJEB24766) | human gut metagenome | biome: human-associated habitat; feature: feces | place: USA | collected 1985/1987
GACATATGGAAAGAAGTGTGCTAATCTTTAATCCATAAAAATTAAAAACAAAAAGTCGATGAGCAAAGAGAGTACATTCGGAATGAAATCACAGAGAGCTGTCGGTGGTGGAAGACAGTATGGAATTCCCTATGGAATGGGTTTGTGAGACGCCAGGTGAAAGAGATTCGAGTAGCTGCGGCCGTGATTCCTGCGTTAAAGGACAGGATATTGATTTCTGCCAGTCAGAATGCGTATCTGTGAGCCGATAATTTATTATCGGGAAATTGGGTGGCACCACGGTTCTATCGTCCCATAACTAGATGTTATGTGTGATGACAGGACTTTTTTTATTGTCAATTTTACGACAAAAAAGCATTTAGGAGGAATATTTATGCTGTACCCTGCTATTGAACAAGTAAAGGAACTTTTTGAAGACTACAAGACCGTGCCTGTATTCTATGAGCTTCTCATGGATTCATGTACGCCAATACAACTTTTTAACTGTCTGCACGAGGCGTATGATGATTGTTTCATTCTTGAATCAGTAGATAATAAAGACCAGTGGGGTAGATATTCATATGTGGGCATTGATCCTAAATGTGAGTATATTCTTGACAAGCACGTTGTTACTGTTAAGGAGAAAGGCAAGGCTGATGAAAACATAAAAGTCGATGATCCTATCGCTTTCTTTTCTGAGATAATCGAAGGCCACAAGTCACCGAGATTTAATAATTATCCAAAGCTCACAGGTGGTCTAATAGGATTTTTCGCTTATGATATGATAAGATACTTTGAGAAAACACTTTGCAACCCACCTGAGGACGATCTTAAGCTTCCTGACGCTGACCTGCACCTTTTTGAAAAGATCGTTGCTTATGATCACCTTTCAAACAAGGCTGTAATAATCCTCAACATAAATAAGAGCGATGATCTTGAAACTAAATACAAAGAATGTGAAAAGATATGCAACGAAGTAGTTGAAACTCTTAGAAATTACAAGCCTGTTATGAAAACTCCAAAGACAATGGAGGACAACATCACAGTAAAATCCAACATCACAAAGGAACATTATCTTGCAAACGTTGAAAAGGCTAAGGAATACATCAAAGAGGGCGACATCTTCCAGATAGTTCCGTCACAGAGATTTGAGATAGACAATCCGCCTGACAGCTTTGACGTTTACAGAATGCTCCGCTCCACTAATCCGTCACCTTACCTTTATTACTTTAAGCACAATGATTATGCTGTTGCAGGTGCTTCACCTGAAATGCTTGTATCAGTAGAAAACAGAACAGTAGTAACAAGACCAATTGCAGGCACTATCAAGCGTGGAGCGACCTACGACGAAGATATCCGCAATGAACAACAGCTTCTCAACGATCCAAAGGAAAGAGCTGAACACACAATGCTCGTTGACCTTGGAAGAAACGACATAGGAAAGGTTTCTGAGTTCGGCTCCGTAACTGTTACAGACATGATGATAGTTGAAAGATATTCAAAGGTTATGCACCTTGTATCGAATGTAAAGGGTACGCTGAGAGAAGATAAGAAACCTCTTGACGCACTTATGGCTGTTCTTCCTGCCGGCACTCTTTCAGGCGCACCGAAGGTAAGAGCAATGGAGATAATCGACGAGCTTGAAACAACAAAAAGAGGCCTTTATGGCGGAACAGTTGGTTATCTTGCATTTGACGGTTCGCTGGATACTTGTATCGCTATAAGAACAGTGCTTTTCAAAAATAACAAGGCTTATATCCAAGCAGGAGGCGGAGTTGTTGCAGACTCAGTTCCTGAGAACGAATATCAGGAGTCATGCAACAAGGCAATGGCTGTTATAAATGCAATAAAAGAAGCAAGTAAATTATAATTTTTAAGGAGATAAATAACATGAGCAATAATATTATTCTTACAGGCGACAGACCAACAGGATCACTTCATCTTGGCCATTATGTAGGTTCTCTCAGAAAAAGAGTTGAACTTCAAAACACAGGAAAATTTGATCAATTCGTTATGATAGCCGATCTTCAGGCACTTACAGATAACGCTGACAATCCTGAGAAGATAAGACAAAACATTCTTGAGGTAATGCTTGACTATCTTGCTGTAGGACTTGAGCCTGACAAGACAACATTCTTCGTTCAGTCACATATCCCAGCACTTTATGAGCTTCCAATGTACTATTCAAACCTCGTTACAATGTCAAGACTTGAAAGGAACCCTACTATCAAGTCTGAGATAAAAATGAGAAACTTTGAAAGAAACCTTCCTGTTGGCTTTATGACATATCCTATCAGCCAGACAGCAGACATCACAGCATTCAAGGCTAAGTATGTTCCTGTTGGAGAAGATCAGCTTCCAATGCTTGAACAGGCAAGAGAGATAGTAAACAGCTTCAACAGAATTTATAAGTGCGATATACTTGTTGAGCCTGAGGCTGTTCTCCCAGACAACGCAAGCTGCAACAGACTTGTTGGTACAGACGGCAACACAAAGATGAGCAAATCTCTTGGCAACTGCATTTACCTTAAAGACGATGAAAAAACGCTGAAAAACAAGATAATGTCAATGTACACTGACCCTACACACATCAATGTAAGCGACCCTGGTCACACAGAGGGCAATCCGGTATTTATCTATCTTGACGCATTCAGCAAGGACGAAGATTTTGCTAAATACTTCCCTGACTATAAGAACCTCGCAGAGATGAAAGAACATTATGAGCGTGGCGGCCTTGGCGATATGAAATGTAAGAAGTTCCTTAACAACGTTATGCAGGAATTTCTCGCACCTATCAGAGCAAGACGTGAGGAATATGAGAAAGACAAAGAGCAGCTCATAGAGATACTTAAAAAAGGCACACAACGTGCAATAGAGGTTTCAAACGAAACTGTTTCAGAAATAAGGAATGCTATCGGCATAAACTACTTCAACGACAAAACTTTCATTGATAAGTTTGTACTGTAAAGGAAGATTACTATGATTTTACTTATTGACAACTATGACAGCTTTACCTACAATCTTTATCAGGCTGTAGGCGTACTCACAAAAGACATTACAGTAGCAAGAAATGATGAGATAACCATAGAAGAGATCGAAAAAATGTCACCTGCGGCTATCATCATCTCCCCTGGTCCTGGTTATCCAAAGGACGCAGGAATTTCCGAAGAGGTCATAAAGACATTCAGTGGCAGGATCCCTATACTTGGCGTTTGTCTGGGACACCAGGCGATAGCCGAAGCATTCGGTGGAAAGATAGTTCATGCAAAGCAGCAGCTTCACGGCAAGCAGACAGATATCAATCTTAACACTGCAAACCCACTTTTCAGCGGTCTGAAAAGCACAATAAAAGCCGCAAGATATCACTCACTTGTTGTTGACAGCATTTCACTTCCTACCTGTTTGTCTGTTATTGCAACTGACGACAAGGCTCAGATAATGGCAATAAGACACAGAGAACACCCGACCTACGGCGTTCAGTTCCACCCTGAGTCAGTTCTCACTGGCGAAGTTGGAAACATGATAATCGAAAACTTCCTGAACGATATCACTGGCATAAAGACCACAAAAACAAAGTCTGCAGCTCTTCCTGACAGCGAGAGAGTTGAGCTTAAAAAGTATCTCAAAATAGTATGTGATGGAAAGTCACTAACTGAGGACGAAGCTTATAAAGCAATGGATATCATCATGAGCGACAGAGCTTCTAATGCTCAGATCGCCTGCCTGCTCACAGCTCTGAGAATGAAAGGCGAAACTATCAACGAGATAACAGGCTTTGCAAAGGTAATGAGAGAAAAAATGTCAAAGGTCAATGTCAAGGGTACTCTTGATATAGTTGGCACAGGTGGAGATCTTTCAAACAGCTTCAACATTTCCACAACCTCTTCATTCGTAATTGCGGCAGCAGGACAGAAAGTCGCAAAACACGGCAACAGAAGCGTTTCTTCAAAGAGCGGTGCGGCTGATGTTCTCGAGGCTCTTGGAGTTAAAATTCAGTCAACACATGAGCAGGCTGAAAAGTCCCTTGACGAGATCGGTCTTTCTTTCCTGTTTGCACAGTCATATCACTCAGCAATGAGATTTGTAGGACCTACAAGAGCGCAGATAGGTGTAAGAACTGTTTTCAACATTCTCGGACCTCTCGCAAATCCTGCAAAAGCAGACTTCATGATACTCGGCACATATGATCCTGACCTGCTTGAACCAATGGCTAAGGTGCTTATGAATCTTGGCATAAAGAGAGCAATGCTCGTTTACGGCAACGACAGACTTGACGAAGTTTCTATATCAGCTCCTACAACTATCTGCGAGATAAATGGTGGAAAGCTTATCAAGTATGAGATAAAGCCTGAGGACTTCGGTCTTAAAAGAGGCAAGCTTGCTGACATCGTTGGCGAGGACGGAAAGGGCAACGCCGCTATCACAAGAGGTATACTTGAGGGCACAATCAAGGGTGCAAAGAGAGATATCGTTCTTCTTAACTCAGGCTGTGCACTTTATATCTGCGGCAAATGCAACAGCATCGAAGAGGGCGTAAAGACTGCTGCAGAAATGATAGACAGCGGAAAGGCTCTTAAAAAGCTTGAGGAACTTGTTGAACTTACTAACAGAGGATAAAAAATGATACTTGACAATATCTGCGACAAAAGAAAAGAACAGCTTGAAAGAGATATATCAATAATTTCAAGACAGGATATAAAAGCTATGGCAGCCGAAAAAGAGTATCAGACAGTTTCCTTTTCAAAATCTATCAAGCATGACACCCTCTCTGTCATAAGCGAGGTCAAGAAAGCTTCTCCGTCAAAGGGACTTATCTGCCCTGACTTTGACCCTGTGAAAACCGCCTGCGAATATGAGAAAAGCGGTGCGAATGCTATCTCCTGCCTGACGGAAGAGCACTATTTTCAAGGCTCTGGGGAATATCTCAAAGCTATAAGAGCGGCTGTAAAGCTGCCGATACTCCGCAAGGACTTCGTTATCGACGAATATCAGCTCTACGAGGCAAGAGCCTTAGGTGCTGATGCAGTGCTGCTTATCTCGGCTATACTCAGCGAGGGTCAGATGAAAGAATATTCTGACATTGCACACGAGCTTGGGCTTGAATGTCTTGTAGAGGTGCACAACGAGGAAGAGTATAAAAAGACGCTTGGTTTTAAGCCTGATATGCTTGGCATAAACAACAGAAATCTTTACACTTTTGACGTTGACCTTGAAACCACGGGCAGGCTCAGCAATATAGTAGGCGACCATGCAGTGCTTGTTTCAGAGAGCGGTATAAAAACAAATGCCGATATGAAAAAGGTACGCAGCCTTGGTGCAGACGCTGTGCTTATAGGTGAAACGCTTATGAGAAGCGGCAATATCGGTACAACTCTCCATGAACTGAGAGAGGGCGTATAAATGGCAAAAATCAAGATATGTGGTATGCGCCGTGTGGACGATATTCTTTATGTGAACACATACCACCCTGATTATGCGGGATTTATACTGTCGGAGGGTTTTAAACGCACGGTAGACATTGACACATTCTACGATCTTGAACTTCTTCTTAATAAGGAAATCAAACGAGTGGGCGTTTTTGTAAACGAGCCTATAGAGAATATTCTGAAAAGCTTTGCACAGAAGCTTGATGTTATCCAGCTTCACGGTGAGGAAAACGCAGAGTATATTGATAAGCTCCGTGAAAACTGCGACTGTGAGATATGGAAAGCCGTTCGTATGAAATGTGCTGATGATATTGCAAAAGCTGACGCACTTCCCGTCCACAAACTGCTTATAGACAGCTTTTCAGCAGGCAGCTACGGTGGGACTGGCAAGTGTGTTGACCTTGATATATTTTCACAGTTAAACATATCAAAGCCGTTTTTCCTTGCAGGTGGACTGAACGAGGACAACATCTGCTATGCTATGGAAAAGGTACAACCTTACGGCGTTGACTTTTCAAGTTCAGTGGAAACCGATGGCTTTAAGGACGAAAACAAGATAAAAAGGATAGTTGAAACTATCAGAAATAATACCGAAAGAAGGATATAAATGAGTAAAATTGGACGATTTGGCGAATTTGGCGGACAATATATTCCTGAAACTGTCATGACTGCTGTTCACGAGCTTGAAAAAGCTTACGATAAATACAAGGACGATCCTGAGTTCAACAAAGAGCTTCAGGAGCTATACCACAATTATGCAGGCAGACCGTCAATGCTTTATTATGCAGAAAAGATGACCAAAGATCTTGGCGGAGCTAAAATATACATCAAACGTGAGGATCTTAATCACACAGGCTCACACAAGATAAACAACGTTTTGGGTCAGATACTTTTGGCAAAGAAAATGGGCAAGAAGCGCATAATCGCTGAGACTGGTGCAGGTCAGCACGGTGTTGCTACCGCTACAGTATGTGCTCTTATGGGTCTTGAATGTGAGGTCTATATGGGCGAAACAGATATGAAAAGACAATCCCTTAACGTTTACAGAATGAATCTTCTTGGTGCAAAGGTAACAGGCGTTGCAAGCGGTACTGCTACACTGAAAGACGCTATCAATGAAGCTTTCAGAGATTGGGTATCAAATATCGACACAACTTTCTACTGCATAGGCTCTGTAATGGGACCTCACCCTTATCCTACAATGGTAAGGGATTTCCAGAAAGTTATCAGTGCTGAGATAAAGGCACAGCTTATGGAAAAGGAAGGCAAACTGCCTGATTGCGTTGTTGCCTGCGTAGGCGGTGGCTCAAACGCTATGGGTGCATTCTACAACTTTATCGAAGACAAGTCAGTCAAGCTTGTTGGTGCAGAAGCAGCAGGCAGGGGCATTGACACACCTGACCATGCGGCTACAGTTGCAAAGGGCTCACTTGGTATATTCCACGGCATGAAGTCGCTTTTCTTGCAGAACGAATATGGTCAGATCGACCCTGTTTACTCAATTTCCGCAGGTCTTGACTACCCAGGTATCGGACCTGAGCACGCATATCTTAACTCTATAGGCAGAGCGCAGTATGTTGACATAACCGATGAAGAAGCAGTTTGTGCTTTTGAGTACCTTTCAAGAACAGAAGGTATAATCCCTGCTATCGAGTCATCACACGCAGTTGCCGCTGCGCTTAAGATTGCTCCTACAATGGATAAGGACTCAATACTTGTCATCAACCTTTCAGGCAGAGGCGACAAGGACGTTTACTCAATAGCAAGATACAGGGAGGTAGACCTTAATGAAGAATAGGATAGACGCTTGCTTTGAAAAGCTTAAAGCAGAAAACAAAAAGGCGCTTGTGACATTTATCACCGCAGGCGACCCTGATATGGATACAACAGAAAAGTGCGTTCTTGAAATGTATAAGAATGGTTCTGACATTATCGAGATAGGCGTGCCGTTCTCTGACCCTATCGCAGAGGGTGCGACTATTCAGAAAGCTTCTCTGCGTTCACTCAGTGGTGGAACAAATCTTGACAAGATATTTGACCTTGTAAGAAAACTCCGCACACAGACTGACAAGCCTATGCTTCTGATGATGTATATAAACACTATCTTCAAGTTCGGTACAGCAAAGTTCTTTGAGCTTTGCAAAGAAACTCAGATAGACGGTGTTATCGTTCCTGATATGCCTTTCGAGGAACGTGAAGAGCTTCAGGGCGAAGCTGAGAAAAATGGTATCTACACTATCTTCCTCGTTGCACCGACTTCACACGAGCGTGTAAAAATGATAGCAGAAAAGTCAAAGGGCTTTTTGTATGTTGTATCTTCACTGGGCGTTACTGGTATGCGTTCAGAGATAACCACTGATTTCAACGAGCTTCTTGCGCCTATCAGAAACAACGATCACTGCCCTTGCTGCATAGGTTTCGGAATTTCAAATCCTGAGCAGGCAAAGAAAATGTCCCAGTACGCTGACGGCGTTATCATGGGAAGTGCTGTTGTCAAGATAGTTGAGGAACACGGCAAAGACGCTCCTGAATATGTTGGCAAGTTTATCAAGTCTGTTCGTGAAGGCATGGACAACTAAACATAACAATAGCAAAGGCTCTGAGAAATGTATCTCTCAGAGCCATATTTTTTATGCAAAAACAAGACCCCGATAAAATCGAAGTCTTGTAAAGTATTCTTATGAATTTTTCTTATTGAATGCAACAACAGCGTCGTTGATAGTCTTAAGCTCGGCGTCAACAGTTGCAGAGTATGATTCTCTCAGCTCTGTCCATGAGAACTGTTTGCCATTATCGTCAGCCTTGTTTGTGTATTCATAAAGCTTTCTTGTTACGCAGTTGCCGTCCTCATTTGCGTTGTCGTCAGACATTGTGGAAGAAATTCCGTAGCCGTAGTCAAACACCTGATTGTACTCAGAAGATGAGCAATCAACGATCACCTGATACATATCCTCTGTCCAGTTAGGGTTAGCGTTGAGGAATTTCTCCTTGCCGTTTTCCTTATATGTTTCATCTGTGTTAGCCATTCTGCAGCACTCATACCAGCACTTTACAGCCTCTTTAGCTGTTGAACCTCTTACCCACATATATGCCGTCATATCAGATGTCATGTACTTTTCATCAGTGTTAGGATCAGACGGAACAGGGACCACTCTCCAAGTGTCAGCGTCAGAAGGTCCGTTATTTCCTGTCATAGCCCATGAACCCATGCAGTAGAACAGCAGATTGCCGTCTTTAAGCGCCTGCTTAGCATTGCCAAGCCAGTTGCCGTTTACAAGGTTGTTCTTACCTACCTGATAAAGCAGATCTTCTGCTCTTTCGATATCAGGGTCATTTATATTGTTTGTGAACTTCTCTCCGTCATAGTTTACCATTGTTTTACCAGTCTGCTGAATGACCTGTGTCTGGAACCAACCATTAATACCAAATCTCTCAACATCAGCAGGAGCATTTGAAACAAACTCCGACATCATGTCATACCAGTTATCCCAATTCCACTCGTTGTTCTGATAAAGCTCATATGGATCGTCAAGACCCTCAGCATCAATAACGTCCTGATCGTACATCATAAGCGTGCCGACTGTGAAGCTTATAGGAGCAACATAATGCTTGCCGCCCATAACGAACTTGTCAGCCGCTGTTTTCACATCAGCCCACAGCGGATCGTCAAAGTTCACAATATCGTCAACAGGCTGATACATATCCTTAAGCACCTGTGCAGGGAAAGCCATCCACTCATACTTGAAGATATCAGGTACATTCTGCTGAGCCATGATAGCACTAGCGAGCTGGTCAAATTTTTCGCTATCAGTTACTCTTGTGTACTCTACTTTACCACCCTTGTTGTTGAAAAGAGTCATCTCAACGGACTTATCCTCGCCCTTTTTCTCGTCAGGGTTAAGGTCATATGTACCCATCCAACGGATAGTTTTCTGAGCGTCGTCAGGGATAGCCTCTATTTCCTGTGTGTCCTCAACTTTAACTTTCTTTACTGTTGATACCTTTGAACTGCTGTCGCCTGTGGAGCCACAACCTGCAACTGCAAAAACAGATGTAAGCGCTACTGCCAATGCAAGAATCTTCTTGATCTTCATAAAATAATTGACCTCCAAATCAGATGATTTTCTGTCTTAATAACCAATGTCACACTACAATTATAAAACCTAATGTCCTTTAAGTCAATTCTCATTTTATACAAAGACATTCAAGCCATTTGTATAATTTGAACATTTCAAAAGTAATAAATATTAAAATATTAAACCTCGAGAGGTACTTGAAAAAAAGAGAGAAATGTAGTATAATATGTTTTGCATAATAATCATCACAAAAACGGAGATAAATAAATGAAGAAAATAGAAATTTTCACTGACGGTGCTTGTTCAGGCAATCCCGGTCCTGGAGGATACGGTGCGATACTAAGATACAAAGGCACATCAAAAGAACTTTGGGGCGGTGATCCCTCTACAACCAATAACCGCATGGAACTAACCGCTGTTATCACTGCCCTTTCGGCACTGAAAGAGCCATGTGAGGTAGAGCTTTATAGCGACTCAAAGTATATAATCGACGCTGTTACAAAAGGCTGGGCAAAAAAATGGCGTGCAAACAACTGGGTGAAATCGGACAAGAAAAAGGCTCTAAACAGTGATCTGTGGGAAAAGCTTCTTGATCTGCTGGAGGTGCATAAGGTAAATTTCAACTGGGTAAAAGGCCATGCAGGACATCCGGAAAACGAACGTTGTGACGAACTTGCAGTCATGGGCTCAAAGAAATTCAGTAGAAGTTAAATTTCTGTTAAATTAACGAAATCACTTGCATTTTGTAGTAAATAAGTATATAATAAAATAGTAAATCTATATATGAAAGGTATGATTTAATTGGAAAAGAGATTTGTCTATGCAGATAACTCAGCTACGACTAGAGTATCTCAGAAAGCTCTTGACGCCGCTCTGCCTTATTTCACTGAGCTATACGGAAATCCGTCAAGTATATATTCTTTGGGAATGGAATGTGCAAAAGCCGTTCTTAAAGCAAGGGAACAGGTCGCAAACGCTCTTGGTGCGAAGGTCAACGAGATCTATTTCACTGCTGGCGGCTCTGAGTCTGACAACTGGGCTATAAGAGGCTGTGCACAGCTTGGAGAAAAAAAGGGCAAGAAGCATATCATCACAACTGCTTTTGAACATCATGCAGTTCTGCACACTTGTCAGTATCTCGAAAAGCTTGGCTTTGAGGTAACATATCTTCCTGTAGGTGACAAGGGCCTTGTTACTGCACAACAGGTCGAGGACGCTATCCGTGAGGATACCTGCCTTGTTACAATAATGACAGCTAACAACGAGATCGGTACTATACAGCCTATCGCTGAGATCGGCGAAGTTTGCCACAAGCATGGCGTATGGTTCCATACTGACGCTGTTCAGGCTGTAGGAAATATTGACATCAATGTTAAAGATATGAACATTGATATGCTCTCACTTTCAGGACATAAGCTACACGCTCCAAAGGGCGTTGGCGCGCTTTATGTAAAAACAGGCATTAACCTTCCTAACCTTATCTACGGTGGAGCGCAGGAGAGAAATAAGCGTGCAGGTACCGAGAACGTACCTTCTATTGTGGCTCTCGGCGTTGCTATCACTGATGCTGTGAAGGATATCCCTGCAAAGAATGAGCGTGTTAGAAAGATGAGAGATAGACTTATCGAGGGTCTGCTCAAGATACCTGAGTCAAGACTTAATGGTGACACAGAACACAGACTTGCAGGAAACGTAAACATATCTGTTCGTGGAGTAGAAGGCGAGAGCCTGCTTCTTTCACTTGATCTTCAAGGCGTTGCAGCTTCATCAGGCTCAGCCTGCACAAGCGGATCACTTGACCCGTCACACGTTCTGCTTTCACTTGGTCTGCCACACGAAGTAGCACATGGCTCACTCAGACTTTCTATCAATGACGAGAACACAGAGGAAGATGTTGATTATATTCTTGAGGTTCTTCCACCTATCGTAAAGCACCTGAGAAGTATGTCTCCACTTTGGGAAAGAATTTGCAGAACTGAGAATATTCACGACTATACACTTGATTAGGAGGAATAAAAAATGATATACAGCGAAAAGGTAATGGATCATTTCGCGCATCCGAGAAATGTCGGCGAGATTGAAGATGCTGACGGTGTCGGCGAGGTAGGAAACGCCAAGTGCGGAGATATAATGAAAATGTACATCAAGGTCAATGACGGCATTATAACTGACGTTAAGTTCAAGACTTTTGGTTGCGGTGCGGCTGTTGCTACATCTTCTATCGCTACAGAAATGATAAAGGGTAAAAAGCTTGAAGACGCTTTAAAACTTACAAACAAGGCAGTTGTTGAAGCTCTTGACGGTCTTCCACCAGCAAAGCTTCACTGCTCTGTTCTTGCGGAGGAAGCAATGAAAGCCGCTGTTTCTGACTACTATAAAAGACAGGGTATAGATCCAACTCCGTTCGTAGGTAAGCAGTCTGCTCCTGATTGTGAGAACTGCAATGGCTGATAGAGTTCTTGTGGCAATGAGCGGCGGCGTTGACAGCTCTGTTTCGGTCAAGCTCCTTCTTGATGAGGGTTATGACGTGGCAGGGGCTACCATGCGGCTCTACAGCAATGAGGACATCGGTCTGGATAAAACAAGAACGTGCTGTTCTCTCAATGATGTAGAGGACGCACGTTTTGTTGCTTTTAAACTAGGCATTGATTTCCATGTATTCAATTTTTCTGATGATTTTAAGCACTATGTTATCGACAATTTTGTTGATACATATCTGGCAGGCGGCACGCCTAACCCGTGTATCGAGTGCAACAAACATCTGAAATTCGCAAAATTCTATGAGCGTGCAAAGCTGCTGGGCTTTGATTATATAGCTACAGGGCATTACGCTGCCAGAGAATATGACGGAAATTCAGGCAGGTGGCTTCTGAAACGCTCACCTGACAGGTCAAAGGATCAAAGTTATGTTCTTTACAGCATGACGCAAGAGCAGTTAGCACACACTCTCTTTCCTGTTGGCGAGATGCACAAGGACAAGATCCGTGATATCGCAGAAGAAAACAAACTTATAAATGCAAACAAGCCTGACTCTCAGGACATCTGCTTTATCCCTGACGGTGATTACGCAGGCTTTATCACAAAACGCTGCGGTGAACAGCAGTCTGGAGATATCGTTCTTTCTGACGGCACAAAGCTTGGTAAACACAAAGGTCTGATACACTATACTATTGGACAGCGAAAGGGCGTAGGCATTTCATATAGCGAACCGCTTTTCGTTGTTACAAAAGATATGGAGCATAACAGGCTTATTATGGGCAAGGCTGATGAAGTATACAGTGACAACCTTGTGGCAGGAGATGTGAACTTTATTCCGTTTGACACCCTCACAGAGCCTATAACCTGCACTGCTCAGACACGTTATCATCAAAAGGACGCTGAATGTACAGTTTCACCAATGAATGATGGCAAGGTACTCGTGACTTTTAAAGAACCTCATAAAGCTATCTCAAAGGGACAGGCAGTGGTTTTCTATGATGGTGAATACGTTATCGGAGGCGGAACTATATTATAAAAAAAAGCCCCACGGATCCATTTTCCGTGGGGCATCGTATTTTTAATTACCTGCTTTTTTATGAAGAGAACGAAATTCTGCAGGGGAAAGCATTTCATGCTTTTTGAACACCGCACAAAAATAACTGCAATCGTTATAACCTACCTCCGCAGCGATTTCATTGATGTTAAGCTTATCCTCCAATAAAAGCAGCTTTGCCTGCTGTATACGCTTTCTTGCTAAATACTCAAAAGGTCTTAGACTAAGACACTCCTTGAAAAGTCTGCAAAGATACTGCGGTGAAAGGTCAATAAGATCAGCAAGCTCCACAAGTGTAAGTTCTTTTCTGAAATTCTTATCAATATAATCAATTACAGGCTGCAGCTGATTGAGTTTTTGTCCGTCTTGACTACCATTTTGTAGGTTTACGACTCTGTGTAGCTCAATAAGAAACTGATATAGATATGCCGAACACTGGTGACCACAGTAGTAGTAATTAGTCTTCATAAGATAAAGTATCTTCTTAAATATGGCATCAACAGCATTGATATCATTTATGTGAAACACTTTAGCCTTCTCAAGCTTGATATGCTTGAGAATTTCAATTGCTTCCCTGCCCTCAAAGGTTATCCAGTGGGTTTCCCATATATCACCAACAGGATAATACTCATGCGGCACAGAAGGCGGCAGATAAAATGCATCCCCCGGCTTTATATCATACTCATGACCATCAAATATAATGTGACCCTGACCACGAGTGCAGTATATTATCTGATGATTAGGATAGCCATCTTCTCTTACAAAATGAAATTCTCTATCTCTCGCACCGATTCCAAGCACATACAAAGGCAGGCTCGTTTCATCGCTAAGGACAGGGTAATAATAGTCAGTCATAATAAATCTCGCTTTCCAAACTGATTTCATATTCTTTTATTATATATTATCACAACACACTAAAAAAGTCAAGAAATTTCAAAAAAATATGTTGTACAATTGTCCTGAATGTGGTACAATATATTATATAATAAGGTTAATATACTCATATAGGAGATGATAAGATGTTAAAACGATTAACGGCTTTTTTCACAGCAACCGTTATGGCATGTGCCACACCTCTTGCCTGTAACGCTGAAGTTATAAAGCATGAAGTAAATGTTCCGCCTAATATACTTGTTCTTGGGGATTCAATCGCCGCTGGCTATGGTCTGGAAGGCTACAGTGAAAACAGATATTCTTGTGCGTCTTATGCAAATCTTCTTCACGACCAGTATGACGCTGAGCTTAAAAACGCTGGCGGCTGTAAGCTTGTGAACTCTGCTGTTGTGGGCGACACATCACAGCAGCTTCTTGACCGCATTAATTCAGGCGAATTTGACGCTGACCTTGCAGACAGCGACGCTGTTATTATATCCATAGGTGGCAATGACATTCTTGGTCTTTTCATAGATTTTTTGATGAACGATCTGGGCATTACTTCTAAAAGCACAATGTCTGATTTGATGGATAAAACCAAGGATATTATTGGCATTGCAATGGATATGAAGGATATGTCTGATGATATGGATAAGGCGCTGAAAAATTTTACGAGCACTCTAGATGATATAATTAACGCTGTTGAAGCTAAAAGTAATGGTGAAATAATCGTTCAGACACTATATGACCCGCTTGATAATTTTACTGCGGCTGCTGTTTTCCAGAGTATGTCGAAAGATAAAATTTCAAAACTTAACAACATTATCAAAGAACACTCCACTGACGAAAATGAAAATGAGAGATACATAGTGGCAGATGTTTTTAGTGAATTCAGCGGTCACGGAAAGGAACTGACCAACATAAATGACTTTGATATACACCCTAATAAAAAAGGTCACGCACTTATTGCTTCTTGTATAGACAAGGCGTTAAGGACAAAAACTTATACCTATGAGGAGGTCGTTCCTGACAGCAGTGAGAACGATGAAAAAGGCAAAAATGCCATACTTATGACAGCAACTGCGACAGGCGGACTTATTGTTATAATCGCAGCTACGATTCTTATACGACACAAAAAGAAAGGATAGATCAACATGAAAATTTATTTGGTAGACTTTGAAAATGTCAAATCCAAAGGACTTCAAGGCATAGACAATTTAACTGAAACTGATACCGTCATAATTTTTTACAGCGAAAATTCCGATACCATTAACTTTGAAATGCACCAGAAAGTTCTTACATCAAAGGCTGATATTGAATACTTCAAGGTAAACGTTGGTGGCAAAAATGCCCTGGATTTTCAGCTTTCAACACTTCTGGGTTATTTGGTAGCCAAGGATACTTATACGAATATTTTTGTTATCAGCAATGACAGAGGTTTTGACTTTCTTCATGATTTCTGGCATGGTAAGTATGTTGATAGCCCAAATGCTATGGTCTATAGAACTAGGACAATACAAACTGCTATTAATTTCGCTAATCATAAGGTTAATCCGACCGAAAACAATGAAGATGAAGAATCGACTAAACATATAGTCGAAAAAGCAGAGGAAATACAAGAAACAGCAGACATTCAGACAGAGTCAGAGATAACTCTTGACGAAGCTGATGAGCCAAACCCTGAGTCTTCTGCGGGTATAGATTATTCTGTTACACTAAACGAAAATATGAATGGTAATACAGAAGAAGTCGAAGAAGAACCAGAAGCCTGTGCACCTGATATTGTCGAAGTAGAAAGTGATCCTGTTGTTGAAACTATCGTCAAAGTGAAAAAGAATAGAAAAAAGTGTACCGCACAAAAAAACAACGATCTCCAAAGCATACTTGCAAACATTTGCAGCGAAGAGCAAATAGAAGAGATCAGCAAACTTATAGCTGAGTCTAACACAAAAGAGGAGCTTCACAACTCTCTTGCAAAGGTATATAAAAAGCAGGCTACAGATTTTTACAAGCTTCTCAGGCCAAGATATCTGCGACTTAAAGGACTACAGGAATCCGAAAATACATGCACCGCTGATGAAGATAAAACGATGACGACTCAGAAAGCTGAAAAGGTTGTTTACCATGATGTACTATCCGTAAAACTTGATGAGCTACTCGACGGCAAATGCAACAAAGACGAACTGGCGCTTATAAGAGAAGCAGTCATTGACGCCACAACAAAACAGCAGCTTTATATCAGAATGGTAAAAGAGTTCAAAAAGGAAAAAGGCTGCGATATATATAACAAAATAAAGCCAGAGTATGTGTCTTTGCACAAGCTTGCATCTGAGATCATTAAATAAAGGAGTGTAAAATATGAAACTTATGATAGCGTCAGACATTCATGGTTCGGCTTACTGGTGCAAAAAAATGCTTGAAGCCTTTGAGCAAAACGGTGCGGAAAGACTAATTCTTTTGGGTGATATTCTCTATCACGGACCAAGAAACGACCTTCCAAAGGAATATGCACCAAAGCAGGTGATAGCCATGCTCAATCCGCTAAAAGACAAGCTTCTGTGCGTACGTGGTAATTGTGACACAGAAGTCGATCAAATGGTGCTTGACTTCCCTGTTATGGCGGAATATGCTTATATATGCTGTGACAATTTGAGAATATTTGCTACTCACGGACACAAATACAACTGCACAAATCTGCCACCACTTTCAAAGGGCGACATTCTTCTTCACGGTCACACCCATGTACCTGTTATTAAAGACTGCGGCGATTACACCTACATAAATCCGGGTTCAGTATCTATCCCGAAAGAAAATTCAACACACAGCTATCTGATACTGGAAAACGGCAAATTCTCGTTTGGCGAGCTTATATAAAGAAAAGGCAGCGTTGAGCTGCCTTTTTTTTGTGCTTATTTTATTGTAGTTTCAAGTCCGTTGACCTCTATCTCAGGGTCATCAAGATTGATTATAAGGCACTTTCTGCCATCGACTATCTGAGTTTTTACCTTGTCAACTGCGTCCTTGCCAATATTTACGGTTATGCTTGGAGCAGAAACTACGGTCCTTTTCTCCACAAGGTTTACCGCTGTGAGTGGCTTCCCGCCAGCCGCAGCGTCAAAAACTTTAGGAAGATTATCAAGCTTATCCTGACTAACTCCAGCTTCCCACAGAATGGACGAAAGTTTATGTTCGTCAATTGTCGGTATCTCAGTTTCATGAGCATTTTGGTCAACAAATGTGGAAATCTTGTCATTCACGGTAGTGATAAGATCATAGTCAAGCTCATCACCCACAACGCTTGTGAGGATATCCTTGAAAGTTTCCTTTTCATTCTGACAGGTCATTGAGAACTCACAACCCAGAAGCTCTTCCACAACGGAAGTGTTCGGCTTTTTAGCGTTCTTCGTGTAGTAAAGCACTCCGTTGATATCAGGTGCACGATCATTGAAAAGAGGAAACAAAAAGCCATCGCTTGGAAGCTCAACAATTCTGTCGCATGACTCTTTCTTAGCGATAGAGTTGTCCTGTTCATCATACACAAGCCCGTCAATACGCAGATTTACAGGACAAAGAGCTGTCACTATAAAATTGTAATCTGTGTCAGCTTCGTCCTCAAACTCGTCCATTTTGTTCTTTTTCAGCACAGAATATGTACAATGTGCCATGAAAATGGTATATGTTGACACATACTCCACCTTTTCCACAATGGCATTCAGAAAGTTATCAACCTTTTCTTCGTCAAGAAGCTTGCTTTGCAATGTTTCATACATGAAAGGCTGTGCGCCACCCTCAAGATATGCGTCCTTCGGAAACGAATATTCAAGCAGATTTTTGCCGATAGAGCCGCTGAGCACCTTTTTCAGGTTTATCATTATCAGCTCCGCCTCGTCCTGCGGAATAGTGTTGTAAAGCTGATTGGTCTTGCACTTTATGTTCTTTTCAGCGTCCACAAATGCCGTAACAACGTGGTTTACGGTAAAAAAGCCGCAGTCATCGCTGAAATTCTTCTTAATTTCATTTATTTCCTTTTTGTTCATCTTGGCGTCCTCCCGAAAAAATGTATATTAATTATAACACAAATGTACAGATTTTTCAAGAGCCATAAGCAAAAAAATCCCACAGCCGAAACTGTGGGATAATTGTTATTAAACTGGGTGAACCTTATTTTCAGCGTCTGAGTGCTTACCGTCAACGCCGTACTTTCTATCACGTCTGTCCTTGAAGAACTTAGGTGCAACCTTAGGGAACATTGCATATGTGAGGATATCTTCCTCCTGCTCTGTCCACTCAGCAGCCTCTTTCTTCATTGTTTCAAACTCTGGCTGGAGAAGGTCAGCAGGACGGCAAGTGATAGGCTCTTCGTCGCCAAGAATCTTCTTCTGGAACTCAGGGTCGATAGCAACTGGTGTCTTACCGTACTCGCCCTTAACAAGTCCCTTGAACTCCTTAGTTACTGTCTTGTATCTCTCGCCCATGATTACGTTGAACACAGCCTGTGTACCAACGATCTGTGATGTAGGTGTAACCAGTGGTGGGTAACCTGCATCCTTACGAACCTTTGGAACTTCCTTAAGAACATCATCAAGCTGATCTGCCTTGCCAGCCTGTTTCAGCTGTGAGAGGAGGTTTGAAAGCATTCCGCCAGGAACCTGATACAGAAGTGCGTTTGTATTTGTAGCGAGCATTGAAGGGTCAAGCAGACCGTTGTCGATGTACTTCTTTCTGAGTTTCATGAAGTAATCTCTTATCACGTTGAGCTTAACAAGGTCAAGACCTGTGTCATACTCAGTGCCCTTGAATGTGGCAACGATAGACTCAGTTGGCGCATGAGATGTACCAAGAGCAAGTGGTGACATTGCAGTATCAACGCCGTCAACGCCAGCCTCAACTGCCTTGAGGATACACATAGATGCAAGACCTGATGTATAGTGTGTATGCAGCTGGATAGGAATTTTAACTGCTGACTTGAGGTCCTTAACAAGTGTTTCAGCCTCATATGGAGTCAGAAGAGCCGCCATATCCTTGATACAGATAGAATCTGCACCTGCATTCTCGATCTGCTTTGCATAGTTCATGTAATACTCATGAGTAAATACCTCGCCAAGTGTGTACGAGATAGCAACCTGAGCGTGACCATTTTCCTTCTTAGCAGCCTTGATAGCTGTTTCAAGGTTTCTGATATCGTTCAGTGCGTCAAAAATTCTGATGATATCAATACCATTTGCAATAGACTTCTGTACAAAATACTCAACAAGGTCATCAGCATAGTGACGGTAGCCAAGCATATTCTGACCTCTGAAAAGCATCTGGAGCTTTGTGTTAGGCATTTCTTTTCTAAGTATACGAAGTCTTTCCCATGGATCTTCATTTAAGAATCTGATACATGAGTCAAATGTAGCACCGCCCCAACACTCAGCAGAATAAAAACCAATCTTGTCGATCTCAGGAAGTATCTCACGCATATCGTCCATTGACATTCTTGTAGCGAGAAGTGACTGATGAGCGTCACGGAGGACAGTTTCAGTTATTTTAAGCTTTGCCATTTTAAATCGATCCTTTCGTTATTTTTCAGGAATGTTATTAGCCGATAACAGCAAGAACTGCACCAGTCTCAACAGCAGAGCCCTTAGTTGTATTAACGCTCAGTACCTTACCGTCGCAAGGAGCGTTTACGTCATTTTCCATTTTCATAGCTTCGAGTACGCAAATAGCCTGACCAGACTTAACAGTGTCGCCTACAGCTACCTTGATGTCAAGGATAGTACCAGGCATTGGAGCTGTTACCTTTGTGCCATCTGCAACAGGTGCAGCGGCTGGAGCTGGAGCAGCAGGAGCGGCTGCAACAGGGGCAGCGGCTACAGGAGCAGCAGCGGTGCTTCCGCCAACTTCTTCAACTGCAACGTCATAAGCTTTTCCGTTTACTGTAATATTATATCTTTTCATCTTAAAAAACCACCAATCTTTTTAATTTGATATGTTTATCACAACTGAATATTGCTGTGTTTCTTAGGCAGTCTGGAAATTCTCTTTCCAGCCATTACCTCGATAGAATCCATAAGTGTCTGTCTGATCTCATTCTTAGCGATGATACCGTCAACGCAGCCATTCTTTGCAGCAACAGCAGCAGAGGCATTCTCCTTAGCGAACTTATCAGCAAGAGTGTTTCTTGCAGCAGTAAGATCAGCAGCACCCTTCAGCTCATCATGCTGGAGGAACTCAACAGCAGTTACAGGAGCAAGTGCAGAGATAACAGCGATATCAAGAGCAAATGACAGATCAGCATTTGAACCCTTGCCGGCAAGTGCAATAAATGCAGGACCATAAGCCTTACCTGTAACAACAGCAAGTTTAATAGTAGTAGCCTCAGCGTAAGCGTGGCAAAGCTTTGCCATATCCTTAACAGCGCCGTAAGCTTCAGTTTCATCATCAGCTTTGAAGCCCTCAGTATCAACAAAAGTTACAACAGGGATAGCGTAAGCGTCACAAGTTCTTACAAATCTTGCGATCTTTGAGCAATCAGCAGACGTAAGCTTGTCGCCTGTCTTGTTAGTAGCAACAACGCCGACTGTAGCACCGCCAAGTGTTGCAAGTGCTGTATAAGAAGCCTTGCCATACTCAGCATTAAGCTCAGTTACACTGTCGCCATCGCAAACAGCCTTTGCAATGCCATCAGCGTCATCACCGACAGCCTCAGTTGGATCAGCAAATTCATACATTGGTACTGGTGAAAGGTTGTTCTGTGGAAGTTTTGTAAGTATACTCTTTGCAGCCTCAACAGCAGCCTTATCGTCCTCACAAACAACAGCAGCAGTGCCGTTTTCAGCAGCATTTTCAGCAGAGTTCTTTATGTTTGCGTTTGGTGCAACATAAAGCTCAGCATCCTTTGCGATAACAGTGAAGTCAGCAGACTCAGCGAGCATTGCTGCACAGCCTGCACAAGTGCCAGCGACAACAGCTATCTGAGGAACAACACCTGAAAGGTTAGAAGTCCACATAAGCAGTTCGCCATAAGCATTGAGAGCCTTTGAACCGTCGCTTACGTCAGCACCATAAGAATCGAATATTCCGACAACAGGAACTCCTGTCTTAGCAGCAAGGTCATAAACCTTTGCTATCTTCTTTGCCTGTGCCTCTGTCAAAGCACCGTCCTTAACAGTCACGTCCTGAGAAAAAGCATATACAGGATTACCCTCAACATAGCCAAAAGCAGTAATAACTCCAGCAAGGGAGTCACCCGCAGCAGCATAAGCGTCAAGCTCTGTAAATTTTCCTTCGTCAAACAAATATGTCAGCCTGTTTCTTGCAGCAGTAGGAGTCTGCGACGCAGCTTTAAGCTCTGCAAGAGTAGAAATTGAATCAGACATACAGTTTCCTCCATTCAAATAATTTTTGTGATAAAATAACGCAAAACTACTGGATTTTATCATATTTATACACTTAATATTATACTATTTTTTCGCCAAATTTACAAGAGTAAATTGACCTATTTCCGCATATTTTACGTTTAGTAGCATAATCAATATCGATACACGCATATTATTAAGCATTTTGCACAATAGCAAAGGGCCTCCTGACAAAAAGAGACCCTCGATGAGCGTTATTTTTTGGTGATAGCATTCCTTAAAGCCCTTAGCTCGTCAGGTTTAAGCTCTCTATACTCACCTGGTTTTAGCATGCCCAGTTTAACCGGACCGATGGCAGTGCGCTTTAGTCTTGCGACTTCAAGTCCCACAGCTTCGCACATTTTTCTTATCTGACGGTTCCTGCCCTCATGGATAGTCATTTGAAGCACAACCCTGCCAGGCTGTTTGTCGAGCACGACAACTGAACACTCCTGCGTCATTTTGCCGTCTATTTCAACTCCTGAAGCAAGCTTTATGAGTTGCTCATCGTTTATGTCAGGTCTTACTGTAACACGATAAGTCTTAGCGATATGCCTTGAAGGGTGCATGATATCATTGGCAAAATTTCCGTCATTTGTGAAAAGTAACAGACCTTCTGAGTTTTTGTCAAGTCTGCCGATAGGATAAACTCTTTCAGGCACTTTTGTTAGAAGTTCAGTTACACACTTTCTATCAAGCTCATCACTCATTGTGGTAACATATCCTCTTGGCTTGTGGAGCATGATATAATAAAGCTGTCTTTTAATGATTTCCAGTAATTCATGGCTTTCATGGTTGTCCTGTAGTTCTCAAATCTGAGCTTTGACGGAAT
>OHHI01000533.1_pt1 | contig 21771 bp, 13 predicted proteins | sample 1568001 | NCBI WGS metagenome assembly OHHI01 (sample SAMEA3879506, study PRJEB24766) | human gut metagenome | biome: human-associated habitat; feature: feces | place: USA | collected 1985/1987
GAAGAGATGGCGGAAACCGTTTCAGCAATCGTATCAACATGCCATTTGGCAAGGATGACGAGGATGACAGCCCAGCTCAGAAGAGAGCACCTTTTAGAAGAGACCGCAAGGACTTCGACGCCAAGGAGATGCCAGGTAAAGATCTGAAGAGTCAGAACAGAGACAATTACAACAGAGATAAGAATAAGCCTCGTAAGGGTAATAGAAGATCTCCAGAGGAGGTTGAGGCAGATATCAGCAGACTTGCAAAGAATGTCAAGAGCAAGCCTCAGAAGAAGCAGCAGACACCACAGGAGGATCCGGATGCAATCAGAACCATCACACTTCCAGAGACAGTTACACTCAAGGATCTTGCCGATGCGGTTAAGACACCTGTAACAGCTCTCATAAAGAAGCTTTTCCTTGCAGGAAAGATGGTTAATGTGAACTCTGAGTTCTCATTTGATGAGGCTTCAGAGATCGCTCTCGAGTACAACTGTATAGCTGAAGAAGAGGAGAAGGTAGATGTTATCGAGGAACTCCTGAAGGAGGACGAAGAGGACGAGAAGGATATGGTTTCAAGACCACCTGTTGTCTGTGTTATGGGTCACGTTGACCACGGTAAGACATCACTCCTTGACGCTATCAGACAGACAAAGGTAACATCAGGTGAGGCTGGTGGAATCACACAGGCCATTGGTGCATCAGTTGTCGATGTAAATGGTCAGACTATAACATTCCTTGATACTCCTGGACATGAGGCGTTCACAGCAATGCGTATGCGTGGTGCACAGAGTACAGATATCGCTATCCTTGTTGTAGCTGCCGATGATGGAGTAATGCCACAGACAGTTGAGGCTATAAACCATGCAAAGGCTGCCGGAATAGAGATCATCGTAGCGATCAACAAGATCGATAAGGAAAGTGCCAATATAGAGAGAGTTAAGCAGGAGCTTACAGAGTATGAGCTTATCCCAGAGGATTGGGGCGGTTCAACAATATTCTGTCCTGTATCTGCACATACTAAGGAAGGTATCGACAATCTCCTTGAGATGATACTTCTAACAGCAGATGTACTTGAACTCAAGGCAAATCCTAACAGAAAGGCAAGAGGTATCGTCATAGAGGCTGAGCTTGACAAGGGACGCGGACCTGTTGCAACAATGCTTGTACAGAAGGGAACACTCCATGTTGGAGATTACATCGCAGTAGGTGCTTCACACGGTAAGGTTCGTGCTATGACGAACTCAAGAGGAGAGAGAGTTACAGAGGCTCTTCCATCAACACCTGTACAGATCCAGGGACTTAACACAGTACCTGATGCAGGCGAGATATTCATGGCAGTTGACAATGAGAAGGAAGCCAGAACCATATCTGAGACATATATCTCACAGGGTAAGGAGAAGCTCCTTGCAGATACCAAGCAGAGAATGTCACTTGACGATCTGTACAGCCAGATCCAGGCCGGCAACCTCAAGGAACTCAAGATCATCATCAAGGCAGATGTACAGGGTTCAGTTGAGGCCGTTAAACAGAGCCTTTTAAAGCTCTCAAATGACGAGGTTGTCATCAAGTGTATACATGCAGGTGTAGGTGCTATCAACGAGTCAGATATAATTCTTGCGTCAGCATCAAATGCCATCGTAATTGGTTTCAATATCAGACCGGATGCGAGAGCAAAGGATATGGCTGACAGCGAGGGCGTAGATGTTCGTCTGTACAGAGTCATCTACAATGCAATAGAGGATATTGATTCAGCAATGAAGGGTATGCTTGATCCTATATATGAGGAGAAGGTCATCGGACACGCAGAGATCAGACAGACGTACAAGGCTTCTGGTATCGGTGTCATTGCCGGTTCATATGTTCTCGACGGAACAATCAACAGAAACTGCAGCGTAAGGATCACAAGAGAGGGTAATCTTATATTTGAAGGAAAGCTTGCTTCACTTAAGAGATTTAAGGATGACGTAAAGGAAGTTAAGTCAGGATTCGAATGTGGTATGGTATTTGAGAACTTCCAGGACGTTGCAGAGGAAGATCAGATAGAGGCATACGAGATGGTAGAGGTGCCTAGAAAGTAGTAATAGATATGAGAAAAAACAGTGTAAAGAATAACAGGATAAATGGTGAGGTTCAGAGGGAACTGAGCAGGATCATAAGTCGTGAGATCAAGGATCCCAGAATATCACCTATGACATCAGTTGTTGATGTTGTTGTCACACCTGACCTCAAATTCTGTAAGGCATATATCAGTGTCCTGGGAGACCAGGATGCTGTTGATTCCACATTTGCAGGGCTGACCAGTGCGATGGGATATATCAGAAGAGAGCTTGCTCATTCTGTAAATCTTCGAAACACTCCAGAGATAACATTTATCATGGATCAGTCCATAGAGTATGGTGTTAACATGTCCCACAAGATAGACGAGGCTATTGGAAAGCACGGGGACGAGACAGAAGATATAACAGATGGTTCAGATGACAGTGAAGAATAATGAAAAATGAGCATTGTGGCAGTTGTGCATGGGCAAACTGTCACAATGCATATTTCTACATCGAGCCGGCGGGAGGTATATATGAACGATCTTATAAGAGAGATAGAGAATGCAGACAGTATAGCCATAACAGGACATATAAATCCTGATGGTGACTGTATAGGCTCTACACTTGGAATGTATAACTATATAACAAACAATTACCCTGGTAAGAAAGTTCAGGTATATCTTCAGGAATTTCCTGATGTATTCATGTTTTTGAATGGCGCATCTGAGGTCAAGCATGAGACTGATGATGAGATCTATGATCTGTTCATGTCACTCGATTGTGGGGATCCGGATAGATTCACTCCATTTGCACAGTATTTTGAGACTGCAAAGAGGACGCTGTGCATAGATCATCATATATCCAACAAGGGCTTTGGCGATGTGTGCTATGTGGAGCCACAGGCGTGCTCTGCAGCGGAGGCAATCTTCAAACTCCTTGATGAGGATAAGATAAATCAGCCTTGCGCCGAGGCGCTATACATGGGAATAGTTCATGACACTGGCGTGTTTAAACATAGCAATACGACAAGATCAGCTATGACGATTGCCGGAATTCTGATCGAGAAGGGCGCCAGACCGAGTTTTGTTATAGATGAAACATTTTATAAGAAGACTCTTACACAGAACAAGCTTCTGGGTTACGCACTGCTCGGTATGAAGCAGTTTGCAAATGGCAAGATTGCGCATACATTGCTTACTTTTGAAGATTTCGAAAAGTTTGGTGCTTCAAAGATGGATACGGATGGCATAGTCGATCAGTTGAGACTCACATCAGGAACAGAGGTTGCATTTTTCATGTATCAGTCTGGCGAGAATGAGTATAAGATATCACTCAGAGCAAATAACATCGTGAATGTGAGCGAGATCGCATGCAGCCACGGCGGCGGCGGTCATGTAAAAGCAGCGGGATGCAATATAAAAGGCGATCCGGATAAGATAGTTGCAGAGATAGTCGCAGAGATTGAAAAGCAGTTGGTATAAAAACAGCTTAAAGTTTCTTGGATAGGAATAAATAATAATTATGATAGACGGTTTTATCAATATATATAAGGAGCAGGGCTATACATCATTTGATGTGGTTGCAAAGCTCCGGGGTATACTAAAACAGAAAAAGATAGGTCATACCGGAACTCTCGATCCCATGGCGGAGGGAGTTCTTCTTGTGTGTCTTGGAAGTGCCACAAAGATGTGTGATCTTCTGACGGAGAAGAATAAGACATATACGTGTACGATGCTGCTTGGCAAGACCAGTGATACGGAGGATGTCACAGGTAAACTCACAGATGTGACAGACATCTATCCTGATGAGCAGACAGTCATTGAGACAGTGATGAGTTTTGTCGGGGATTACATGCAGATCCCACCGATGTATTCTGCCATCAAGGTAAATGGCAAGAAGCTTTATGAGCTTGCAAGAGCTGGGCAGGTCATAGAACGGCAGCCGAGACCTGTTACGATACACAGTATTCAGATACTTTCGACAGATCTTCCGAGGGTAACATTTGACGTGAGTTGTTCCAAGGGTACTTATATAAGAAGTCTCTGCCGGGATATCGGAGAAAAGCTGGGCTGCGGAGCCGTGATGGAGAGACTTATCAGAACAGAGGTGAAAGGCTTTACTATAGAAGAAAGTCTGACACTTGATGCCGTGGAGAAGGCAAGGGATGATGGAACGCTTATGCAGCATGTGCTCACAACAGACAAGCTTATGCCGGATATTCCAGAGCTCCATATATCAGCAAAGGGTGAGAAGCTTCTTGCAAATGGCAATAAACTCTCTGCGGATTCATTTGTGGAAAATCAGATATACAGGGACACATACGTCAAGGTGTACGATGAGAACGGGAGATTTGCAGCACTGTATGAATACAGCGATGAGAAGAGGCAGTATGTGCCGTTCAAGATGTTTCCGGTGAGCAGATGATTTCGAGCGGGTTTAATGGTAAGGTGATAAGTCTGGCAGTGATCGCTAGATGAGCCTGTTTACAAATATATATTTTATGAAATTTAGGACATACATTTATGATTCATATAAAGAATACGAAGAAGATACAACTAAACAGCACAGAGCGTACAGCGGTTGCCCTTGGAAAGTTTGACGGAATCCATCAGGGGCATATGCTTCTGATAGAGCAGGTGTTAAAACTTCAGAAACAGGGCTACATGGGAGTTGTGTTCACATTTGACATGAGGGAAAATCATGTGTTTGATGTGAGTAATATGAAGACCATATATACATCTGAAGAGAAAGCACAGGTGGTATCGGATACAGGTGTTGACGTTCTGGTCGAATATCCGTTTGATGATGCATTTGCTGCAACAGAGCCAGAGGCTTTTATCAGGGATATACTGGTGGGTATGATGAGAGCCGGATATGTTGTGGTTGGAAGTGACTATAGATTCGGCAGAGACAGAAAAGGTGATGTGGAGACTTTGAAGAGTCATGCTGAGGAGTATGGTTATAAGGTCATAGTCATAGACAAGCTGGAGCAGGATGACGAGGTGGTGAGTTCCACAGTCATAAGAAGGAATATATCCGAGGGCGACGTGAGAGCGGTAATACCAATGCTGGGAAGACCGTATAGCATGACCGGTGAGGTCGTGTCAGGAAAACAGCTTGGGAGAACTATCGGAATCCCAACTGCAAATATGCTGCCGCAGGATCATAAGCTATATCCGCCAGCGGGGGTGTATGCATCCAGGATAAAGATCGTAAAAGGCGAACATGCAGGTCACGAGGATCCATTCAGGATGTATATGGGAATCACCAACATAGGTGATAATCCTACGGTGAATGATAATGGCAATATAACCATAGAGACCAATATATTTGATTTTGACAGGGATATATATGGCAATATCATAAAAGTTGAGCTTATACAGAAGATTCGTGGCGAGAAGAAATTTGCAGGTATTGAGGAACTAAAGAAGCAGATGTCAAACGACATAGATGCAGCAAAAAAAATAATTGCAGATAGTAAATTGGTAAAATAGCACAGAAAACATTGGCAAAAATGCGGATAAATAATGACTGGTTATTTGTTCTCATGAAGGTGTTTTCTGTGCTATATTTTTAATAATAGGGTATTTTTTAGGAGGAAAAAGGAAGTACAAGGAGGAAAAGAAAATGAGAAAGGGAACAGGGAGCAGAATCCTGGCGTATGTTCTCACCTTATGCATGATCATCGGCAGTATAACCTGGCCGGAGATCACAGCTAAGGCGGAGACTATCACAAAGGATCTGAAACCGGACACCGGCTGGAAGACGGTGACTGCGGCAACAGATGAGTGGAGTGATTATGGAAAGGCGGAGATCAGGTTTTCGCCGTCATCAGATCTTGCATCTATGAAGGCTATTGCGGATGCGGGATACAAGACGCTCAAGATCACATATGCGGTTGATACATTTACCGCTGCAAGTGGACAGAATGCGGGAGTTATGCCATTTGCATCATATGGGTCTTCATGGTCAAATAATGACAAGTGGATCGATCTGTCCAAGACCGGTCAGTTTGAGACCGTACTTGATCTGGCATCTATCAGCACAACCAGCACGGAGAAGGTGGCATTTGGTATACAGGTTGCCAATCTTCAGGAGAACAGCACGATCAAATTCAGGATCGTGTCAGCGGTTCTCTCAGGAACAAAGAGCACCTCGGGCGGTTCGTCAGGGGAGTCAGGCGGTTCAGGCGACAGCGGATCAGGCAGTGCAGATCTTGATTCAATTGGAAACACAAGTTCAAGCGTAACTGCAAGCCTTGCCGATGGAGATGGAACAGCCAAGGGAGACGGCTACTACGAGACAGAGATAACGATAAATAACAAGAGCAATTCATACATAGCTGACTGGATAGCGGTAGCTGATGTGAATGGTTCGGTAACTGCAGTTAAGGATTACAGCAGCTGGTCAGATCTCAAGGGGGTATTCAGTGATGGAAAGCTGTACATATATCCAAACACATCCAAGAAGTCAGGTGCAGTAAATGCCGGTTCGAGCGTGAGATATTCAAAGCTTGGCTACACAGGTACGGCAAACGGTGTGTCTATAACAGGTGTCAAGGTGTACTACAGCTCACAGTCAGGTGCATTTGACTCATTTATCGGTTCGCTTTCATCATCATCTGGCGGAGCCGGGGACAACACAGGTGAGATCAATACAGATGTTGAGTACAATTATGCAAAGCTTCTTCAGGAGTCACTGTATCTTTATGATGCGAATATGTGCGGAAGTGATGTATCTGCAAAGAGTGAGTTCTCTTGGAGATCAAACTGTCATACTGAGGATGCAAAAACAACATATAATGGAAAGACTGTGGATGTCAGCGGTGGATACCATGATGCGGGAGATCATGCCAAGTTTGGTCTGCCACAGGCATATTCGGCTACAGTTCTAGGACTTGCGCACATGGAGTTTGCTGAGGCATTTGCGGATACTGCTACAGAGGCACACTACAAGAGGATCATGGACATATTCGTTGATTATTTCGAGAGATGCACAGTCCTTGGAGGTGATGGCTCGGTTCAGGCTTTCTGTTATCAGGTCGGTGATGGAAATGTAGATCATGGATACTGGGGAGCTCCGGAAAAGCAGTCATCTAGAAGTGGACAGGCAACATTCACATCTGATTCGGATACGTGTACAGATATCGTTTCAGAGACAGCTGCGGCACTTGCGGCATATTATATAAATTACAAGGATAAGAAAGCGCTTTCCTATGCGGAGAAGCTTTTCACATATGCGGATACAAAGGCTAAGAAGAATAGCTCGGGTCCGGCATCTGGTTTCTATAACTCGGATTCATGGGAAGATGACTATGCCCTTGCGGCGGCTCTTCTGTACAAGGCTACAGGTAAATCAGCATATGCAACAAAATACAATAATGTATATGGTGGCAGAACAAATCCTAACTGGGCTCTTTGCTGGAATAACGTGGCTCAGGCGGCTCTGCTCTACAGTCCTAATTCATCAAAGAAGAGTGTGTTCGTGGAGAACCAGTCAGGACTTATAGCAAGCAAGACACAGTCAGGAGATAACAACTTCTGCCTGATAGACAGCTGGGGATCGGCGAGATATAACACTGCTCATCAGATGACAGGTCTTCTGTATGATACTATATATGGAAAGAATGATTATTCATCATGGGCAAATGGTCAGATGAAGTACATACTAGGCAACAATGCAGGTTCAAAGTGTTTTGTTGTCGGTTACAACAAGTATTAATCAAAGTACCCTCATCACAGAGCCTCAAGCGGATATCAGGGTTCTGTAACTGGAAATGCATATACAAAGCAGGCACATGTACTAGTCGGCGCTTTGGTTGGCGGCCCGGCGGGTTCGAGTACATCCTATGTAGACAACTCAGAAGATTATAACCAGAACGAGGTTGCACTGGATTATAATGCAAGCCTTGTGGGTGCAGCAGCTGGACTTTATCTGTATGTGAAGAATAGCGGAACAGATGAGGAGAAGGTAGCACAGAAGGTGGTTCCAAAGAGCGAGGTGTCGTCAGAGCTCAGGACGATACGCGGGGAGTCAGGTGGAAATGTCACCACTGAGACTACGACAAAGATAACTACCACAGAGAAGGCGACAAAGAATCCTTCATCTGGATCCAGCACGGGTTCGACAGGATCGACAACAGGTTCATCAACAGAAAAGACTACAGAGTCTTCTACGGAAACTCAGGTTATACCAGTCAAAGGTATCACATTTGACAAAACGGCGCTTACTATGAAGGTAGGTGAGAGTGGACAGATAAAAGCCACAGTCACACCAGCGGATGCGACAGACAGCTCACTCGTGTGGACAAGCTCTGACAGGACAAAGGTATCGGTACAGAATGGCAAGATAACGGCACTTGCAGCCGGAACGGCCACCATCACCGCAAAGGCAAAGAATGGTTCAGACGTTAAGGCTGAGTGCAAAGTCAAGGTTCTTGAGCCGGGAAAACTGTCATGCGAAACTTCTGGAAAGGCATGGAATGCTCTTGTCTATGGATACGGGGATGTTTCTTCAGAACGCATAGGCTTAAGCAATTGTGGCGAGACTGAGCTGAGCGATGTGAAGGCGAGTCTCAAGACCGGAAGTAATTTCCAGATCACAGTATATCCTGCAGGTCAGATAGCAGCCGGACAGGAGACCTCTGTTGAGGTGAGACCTGTGACAGGCCTTGCTGCAGGAAGCTATAGCGATACACTTGTGATCACAACAGCAAATGGAACAGCGAATATACTTCTTAAAGCGAAAGTCGCAAAGTCTGAGAACACAGCCAGTGTGTCACTTGCCAAAAAGGCAGTTTCATCATCATCTGTAACAGTTGAGAGCTATGTATCAGGTACAAATACAGGAGTTGAATATGCAATATCTACAGTTCCTGTCGATGACGCGGATAGTCTCACATGGCAGGACAGCGCATATTTTGCAGGACGCAAGGCATTTACAAAGTATTATGTATATGGACGAATGAAGGCAACTTCAAATCTGAATGCCGGTGCAATGAGCAAGGCACTTGAGATTGTGACACTTGTGTCAGATCCATACACGATAGATGTTGGACGACTTGGTGACAGTGAATATGTTGGAGCTTTGGTAGATGGCAATGGCAATCCAACTGTAAGAGTGTCTGAGTCCGGTGAAAATATACTGGTTTCATTTACACAGAGTGGTGATTATACTGTGACGGGCGATGGTGCAGATGTGGCGGTTGATACCGGAAAAGCAGGCAGTATCACGATAGACAGTGCTGTTGTAAAGAAGCTTACAGTAGATCCAGGCAATTCTGGAACATTCGTGATCAGTGTGCTTGGAAACAATATCGTCTCAGATGGAATCAAATGCATGGGGGATTCTGCGGGATCGGGTGTTGTGAAGATAAATGGAAATGGCGATTCATCAGTGATAGTTTCATCAACACCGGATGCTCCGGCTGTGAAGGCTGACGGAGATGTTGAGATATCAGGCATAAAGATAAAGTCTGAGGGCAAGGGCGTTGAATCAGCTGGTACAGTGAAGATATCCAGTGGCAGCAACAAGATAGAGGCAGTGTCTGAGGCTGTTGCAGCGAAGAATGTCGAGATGACAGGTGGCTTGCTTGATGCAACATCCACAGCTCTTGGCGAGGATGAGTCGGTTATATCGGCGGATAATTCTATAAAGATTGTAGGCGGAAAGATCACGGCTGATGCATCAGGTTCAAGTACAGGTGGATCATTTGGTGTCAGATCAGACGATGGAAAGATCATAGTTGACGGAGATGCCGTTATAGGCGGAGATCCGACGTATTCAAAGGATCCTGTAGACAGCACGGGTGAGAGCATTGTTATGGTCAAGGTGACATTTGTCGATGAAAATGATGATCAGATCTGTGTATCATCATTCAACAAGGGTTCAATACTTGATATCTCAAAGCTCGATATAACTACAAAAGATGGTGTAGCTTACTCAGCATCAAAGCCTGGCTACAGCCTGACATGGACAGATCAGACAGGTAAGACATATGCGGCCGATGCGTTGTATGGAGCCGTGGACGGAGATATTACACTGAAGGCTGTGTGGACATGGATAACGGTAGACATATCTAAGAGTGCAAAGGTAATTTATAAGGCGACACAGAAGGCATCCTACAAGGCTACATATACGGGAGCGAAGATAACTCCTGCAGTAGTTGTTAGTGTCGGAAATACCACACTTGTATCTGGCACAGATTACACAGTTACATATTCATCGAATATAAATGCCGGAACAGCCAAGGTGGTCGTAAATGGCAAAGGAAAATACAAAGGCACGGCTACATTGACATTTGCCATTGCAAAGAGAGATATTAAAAAGGCAAAGGTGGCTGTGTCAGCAAAGGTTCTGTATACAGGCAAGGCTGTAAAGCCAAATACCAAGGTGGTGTACGGCAAGACCAAGCTCACATTGAATAAGAATTACAAGATAACATGCTATTCCAATAAGAACTTCGGCAAGGCAAAGGTCGTAATAACCGGAATTGGCAACTATGGTGGAAGTGTGGTGAGATACTTCAATATAGTTACAAAGGCTGGAAAGGTATACACATACGGAAACTATAGATACAAGATAACAAATGCCTCCACAAGCGGAAGAGGAACAGTAACTCTTGTGTCAGCAGTCAAGAAGACAGCTTCTGTTACAGTGCCGGATGCGATAAAGCTTGGCGGAAAGACATTCAAGGTCACTGCCATAGGAGGCGGAGCATTCAAGGGCAATACAAAGCTTGCAAAGGTTGTTATAAGCAAGAATGTAAAGACCATAGGTTCAAAGGCATTTTACGGATGTAAGAACCTCAAGGCACTTGTGGTGAGAAACACAGCCATGACCACAAAGACGGTAGGAGCTGCTGCCTTCACAGGAACATACGCAAAGATGACCGTCAAAGTACCGGCATCAAAGCTTGCTTATTATAAGAAACTTCTGGTAGCAAGGGGTGTGTCTAAGAAAGCGGTTATCAAGAAGTAAGGTATATTAAATAAAAAATTTCTTTATAGACATTTCAAAAAGATCCAGACATGACGTATAAGTTGTGCCTGGATCTTTTTTATAGGCAAAGACTGAGGACGGGGGGGACGGAGGTGCCAGACCCTGTTTGGTCACAGATGTTGACATGAAAGATAAGAAAAGAGTATTATGTTTAGCGTTCTAATAATTAGAATTAAATGCAGCGAAAAAACAACAGGAGAAGAGGTCTAAAAAATGAGAAACATGAAGGCTAGGATCCCAATGTATTTTGTCGGACTGTTTATTATGACTATAGGTATAGCATTGTCAGTCAAATCCAATCTGGGAGTGTCACCGGTGAGCTCTATACCATATACGATGACATGTGTATGGGGAATCGAGATGGGAAAGGCGACGATCATATTCCATGCGGCATTGGTGCTTATACAGATCGTTATACTTCGAAAGAATTTCAAACCGATAAATCTCCTTCAGATAGTGGTTGGAGTAGTATTTGGGTACTTTACGACATTCTGCAATTATCTTGCGACGTTTCTGCCGTCAACAGATAACATAGTTGTCAGGGTTGTTTTGATGCTTGTGAGTACCATATTCATAGCAGGCGGAATATTCTTTTATCTGCCGGCGAATCTTATCCCACTTGCCGGGGAGGGTGTTATGCAGGCTGTCTCAGAGGTCACACACATTGAATTTTCAAAGGTAAAGATCGGATTTGACTGTTCTATGGTGGCTGTGTCGGTCGTAACATGCCTGATCTGTATACATAGTCTTGGAAGTGTGGGCGCCGGTACGGTTATTGCCGCATTCCTTGTTGGATTCAATCTGGGTAAGTTGAATAAGACATTTGGCGGAAAACGAGATAAACTTCTTGGAAAGCACACATACACTGAGGAGGAAGTACTCAGGGAGAGAATGGAGCAATAGCATTAGGACTTGTTCCTGTTGGAGAGCCGGTTCAATCTTATCCTTAATCAGCCTGTTTTGTAGAATTAGGGATAAGATTTTCTCATTTCCAAAAATATAGTGGTGTAAGATACAAAAGTTCAGGACTTTATCCTGAAAGGCGGTATTTGCGAGCTCGTCTACGTATGTCTGACTGTTGATTCTATGCGCTTTTTCTTTCCATCAATCAAGTGACAGTATCTGCTCTAAATTCGTATCGGAAGGCTGCTCTGATCTATCACTGTCATGTGATATAGAAACATCTGAGTTTTCTGGTTTTGTAAGTTTTAAATTCATTTTTGAAATTCCCTTTTGTACTTGTTTATATGAGACGATATAACATTTGGGTTTTGTTGGCAAGGCTTTTAAGTAAATACATGAGCCGGAATGATTGGGTGGAGTTTTATTTGTTTGCTTTTGATATTACGTGGTGTATAATTTATAGCATGATAAATAAGTGTTTATGATTATACTTAAATAATAAAAACGATATATTTGACATAAAAGCGGTTGAATGTTAATATAAGTGTAAAGAGGTGCTACCGATAGACGGTTAGCCCTGATATTGCAATTACAAAAAAGTAACCGCCAAGTTTTGTCAGGACAGGGCGGTTACTTTTTTGTCTTATTTCTTATCATTGCTCTTAGAGCCAACGGCATAACCAAGAGCAAAGCATGTTATGCATAAGCTGATGATGGCTATAAAAATTTCCGTTGTAAGCATAAGCACAAACCTCCGTAATAGATTTCCGTAAATGGATGTATCTATGTAAACACAGGCTATAAACTCCTGTGGCGAAGGCTAACCGCCTACCGAATAGGGTAGCACCTCTTATATTATAACAAACATATGTTCGATAATCAATATACATGAAAAGATAAATTTTTATTTGCTCTACAAAACACTTAGACCATATAAGTTCAAAGAAAGTGCTAATGTGGCTTAACGGACACTAAGTAAAACTTTCGGGGGGAATCACATGACTTTATACATGAACATAAAACAGCTTGGCAAGCGGAAGAACACAGTGCACAATGTCCCATTTGAATATGACACAGCACCGAGTACGCTACGGGAACTCATAACAGAGACAGTAAAGATATGCGTGGCACAGTACATATCCCGCATGGATCGCGGCGATGCAGTGCTGACAGATGAACAGATCGATGATATGGGAAGAATAGGGAAGATAGCATTCGGGATCGTCTATGGGGAGAAGAAACCGGATGTGGATGAAGCAGTGAAGACAGCCATTCAGGGATTTGAGGATGGACTGTTCAGAGTGTTCCGCGGTATGGATGAATTAACGGAGCTGGACAGGGAAGAGAAGTTTAACGAAGGGGATGAGATCACATTTATCCGCCTCACAATGCTGGCGGGCAGAATGTGGTAGAACATAAAGAAAGGGGTTACAATGGCGGAGGACAAGAAGACAAGACTTGAGCTTGAGGAGCAGAAGAGGATCGCAGATGAAGTGAGAGAGGTATTTGACGAGAATTCTATGAAGCTCAGAAAGAGCTACAGTGCGGATGCGCAGAAGCTTCTTAAGGAGATTGATAATTACTATGGAGATGTAAAAGAGTCAACGATCGGCAAGAGACTTGAGACATTTCTTGAGAATGAAAAGAATATACCCTCGGAATTCTTCAGGAAGGAGCTGAAGCATTTGCCGGGGTGGGTGCCGGATCATCTGCTGGAGGATTTCTACATTTCTATAGACAGCATAATCAAGTGGCAGACAAGCCAGTATTATTACAGAAGAACCATGCGTACGAAGAGATATGGGGCATTTCTTGACAGATATTTCAGTATCATGAATGAATATCACTCCATGGGGATATACGGATGCGACATAGTATCTCTCTACAAGGAGAAATTGCCGCAGGATATATTGTGCTATTACAGGGATGGCAGCAGCAACGGATATAGAATAGTATCTGAATATTGGATACAGGCGGAGCTCGACAGCGGGAATGCAGAGCTTGAGGAAGTGCTCATGGACATCATGTTCGGTGAGAGTGCGCAGACAAGGCTCACGACCAATATCCTCAGGGGAATATATATGAGCTCCAACACAAGACTCCATGAGGCTGTAGGCAAGCTGCTCGTTGCGGCAAAGCTTCAGGAGGGGCTTAGGCAGGCGATATGTGAGAATATGGATTATGGAACGGCAGGTGCATTTATGACCCTGTTCCATGTAATAAAGGAGAATGATCTTCTGAGATTCTCGTCTGTCATGAGGGCTGTAGCCACCTGGACAGGACTTGTGACTGACGAGGAGAGCAAGCTTGACCGTATACAGAAGAAACAGCTGCTTCTTATAGATACATATCTGAATGATGAAAATGCAAGGCGTGAAGCTTTATCCGGCGAGGATGCCATGCAGATCTATCTTGCGCTGTGGAGCTATGGTTTCTTTGATGTGGATGAGGCATGCCATGTGATGAACAAGCTGGCGCTTGATGGCAGCAGACACCAAAGACTGGTATTTGGCACATATATCAGGGCAATGAGTCTGGGAAAGGTGTACACACACAGCGTTGCAAAGGAATTTATCAAGAGATTCCCAGACGAGATGGACACCATGGCGGTCATCATGCCAAGCTTCATGTCAGATTATCAGAGTTATATGAATAGTCTCATATATAAAGACTGCAGATCGTACAACAATGAACTTAAGAAAATGACATTTGCCGAGGTGGACAAATATTTTGACAGCAGGAAAGAATGTCAGGAGATGTACGATATCCTCATGGGCATACTTGAGCGCATGCCAAAGAAGAGGCTTGAGTTTGATCCGTGTGTATTTCCATGGAATGCCGAATATCTGGACAGATCCGCAATCATCATGAGACTTGCGGTCTGCGCAAGCGCTCTCAGGGATGAGGACAAGATCACTTACATAGCGGAGATGGTTCCTGAGATAGATTCCGCAAGGTACAGCAGAGATGCGCTTTTGCTTCTGCTTGTAAGGCAGCCGGCAAATGACAGGCAGCGTGCCATACTGGTGGATGCGGTTGCCGACAAGGAGACATATACCAGAAACAAGGCGGCGATGATCGTTAAGGATATGAAACTTTCGCCGGAGAATTATGTACAGCTTGAGAATATGCTCAAGTACAAGAAGTCAGACATAAGGGAGACTGTACTGTCTATACTTTATAAACTTGACGGTGATGACATGGACGATCTCATCGGAAGACTCCTCGCAGATTCCAAGGAGGAGAAGAGAACAGCGGGACTTGATCTGCTGCTCCAGCTCAAAAATGATGAGAACAGGCAGAAACTTTTTGTAGATTGTGTTGGTCATATAGACGCTATGCAGAGGGAGTCTGCGAATGGAAGATCCAGTGTTACAACTAAGGAGCAGATTCTTATACGTGAGATTAAAAATGTTGGCACAGACCGGGCTGGTGCAGATGAGGGATATGGACTTTATGATGTAAATGCGGACTATGAGCCGGTATTTGACAAGAGTTATCTGGCTGAGTGCCTTGAGCTGTACAAAAAGTATTTCCCTGAAAGCGGGATTGCAAATGATAATCTGTGCAAGACTGCCAAGAGCGAGGGTGCATTTGCAAAACTCAAATCAAAGATACTGCCTAAAAAGAAAGATACAGCAGCTGATTCAGAAGTTATAAATATATTAAGAAAATTCGATGCATTTGTGGATGAACACAAAAATGATGAGTATGAGATGACTGACGGAGAAATCGGTCTGCTTGGTGAGGCAGGTGGAAACATATATGTGAACCGTGACAAAGTGGCATGTGAGGAATTGTGGGTAGATTTCTACCAGAAAAATATTCAGACTCCGTATATGTGCATGCAGCTCTACGTGTATCTGAATGGCTACAACAGTGACAAACAGGATTTCAAGAAGTACTGTGAGAGCTTTATGGCGGATATGTTTGGAAATATATATATAGAAGAATGTCCGGCATTCGGATATCTTGCCATTGCCAGAGCTGTAATTGGATTCCTGTATAGAAGATATGTGACGGATAGTGATAAGAGGAGGCTTGCCGTTGTGGCAGCAGACTACCTGCATGGAAGAAGGGACGAACTCATATATACATTTGGCGGGAATAAAGGTGGCAGCAGTATATCTGGTGATGATTCAAAGGTATATCACAGAAGTGTGCTCACAAATGAGCAGATCATGATAATAACATGGTGGCTTGCAATCGATGGTGACAGCGATACATTAGACGTAAAAGAGGATTCTGACGAGGCAAGGCAGAATGAAGAGGATTTCAGGCATTTGTTTCCATACAACTATGCCCTTGCAAAGAGTCATAACTTTAATATACCTTCAGACGTTGTAAATGATAGAAATTCATATTACTGGGTACACACAGGAAGTGTCATGCCGGTTCCAGGTCTCCAGAACTATATTGCTGCATACAGTCGTGGCTTGATTTCAAAAGATTATATGTACAAGATGGCATTTGAGGGGAATTCCCTGGATAGGAGCCTCAAATGTGTATCTGACGTGATGCGTTTTATAACGGAGCGCAATAGGAAGGTGCAGACCAGAGGCTATGAGTGGGGATATACGGAGCGTGAAAGGCTGAGAAGTGTGCGGCAGATACTTCTTCACAGTCCGGAAGGAGAGTTCTCAGAGACGGACGAGAAAAGGCTGGATATAGCTAAGAAGCTGTACACTGATATGTCAGAGCTTGTGCTTTCTGCAGAGCTCACAAGGGGAGACACGGAGACAGAATTCTCTCCATATATATACGGGCTTACAAGAATATTCGGAGCGGAGTATTTTGTCAGGATACTGTCAGCCCTAGGCAAGGAGACGTTGGAGAGATCAACGTATTTCAATACCGGTTATTACTATAATCGTCAGAAGGTCAGCAAGAAGAACAGTATGTCTCATCTTCTTCAGGCGTGTGTGCCTGATGCAAATGACAGTGCGGAGACTTTGAAGGCCTATCTTACAGGTACGGATATAAGTGATGCCAGGCTTATAGAGGCGGCTATGTATTCTCCAGAGTGGATAGATATAGTTGGAGAGTATCTTGGATGGGATGGATTTACTGCGGGATGCTATTACTTTATGGCGCACATGAACGAGTCATTTGACGACAAGAGAAAGGCTATGATAGCGAGATTTACACCGCTTGAGGTGGATGAGCTGAACGACGGCGCATTTGACAGGACGTGGTTTACCGAAGTCTATGAAAGGTTGGGTGACAAACGTTTCCAGCTCATATACAAGGCGGCGAAATACATTTCGGACGGTGCAAAGCATACCAGGGCGAGAAAATATGCGGATGCGGCACTTGGCAAATATGATGAGCCCGAGCTGATGGCTGAGATCGAGGCAAAGAGAAACAAAGATCTGCTCATGGCGGTGGGAATCCTGCCGATAGAGAATGAGGAGCAGATAAAGGACAGGTACATGTTCCTTCAGAAGTTCAAGAAGGAGAGCAAGCAGTTCGGAGCACAGAGGAGAGCCAGCGAGGCGGCAGCAGTTTCTACAGCTATGCGCAATATGGCGATCAATGCCGGATATCAGGACGTGACGAGACTTACCCTACGTATGGAAAGCCTTGTAGTTCAGGGCATGAGGGAATATTTTCAGCCGCATGAGGTCGGAGAAGTGACCGTATGGCTTGAGATGGAGGATGGCGGCAAATGCGCTGTCATCTGTGAGAAGAACGGCAAACAGTTAAAGTCCGTTCCGGCAAAGATCAAGAAGGATGAGTATGTATTGACTCTGATGGATGCCAAGAAGCAGATGGCGGAGCAGTCAAGGCGTACAAAGTCGATGCTTGAGGATGCGATGGAGAGTCAGGAGGAATACACCTGGGCTGAGATCAGGGGCATGCTGGAGAATCCTGTTATACATGACATGGTAGCTGCGCTGGTGTTCAAGGTGGCGGAGCCGGATGGCGTGAAGGCAGAGCTTGATAATGCGGCTGACAGTATTATGTCAGGGGCAAATGAACTTTATGACAGCAAGAATGTTGTGCTGGGATTTGCGACTGAGGATGGATTCAATACATTTGTGGCAACGTCCATCGGTGATGCAGATATTGCGGATACGGTATCAAAATCAACGGAAAATAATAGCTCCAAAAAAACAGGCTTGAACCTTATGAACCTGTCAGATGACACAAAGCTCACAGTAGCACATTCATTCCACATGTACATGGCTGGCAAATGGCATGATATACAGAAATATGTATTTGACAACAAGATCGTCCAGCCGTTCAAGCAAGTGTTCAGAGAGCTCTATGTGAAGACCGAAGAGGAGATGAACATGGAACATTCCCTCAGATACGCGGGCAATCAGATCCAGCCGAAGAAAACTCTGGGCTGTCTGAGGTCAAGACACTGGGTGGCAGACATAGAGGATGGACTTCAAAAGGTTTATTACAAGGAGAACATAGTAGCACAGATATACGCGCTTGCAGACTGGTTCTCACCTGCGGATATAGAGTCACCGACCCTCGAATGGGTGGTGTTCTCAGATAGAAAGACAGGAAAGAATATGAGGATCAAGGACATCCCGGACATCATATTCTCCGAGGTCATGAGGGATGTGGACATGGCTGTTTCCGTGGCGCATGCAGGAGGCGTGGATCCTGAGACCTCACACTCAACTGTTGAGATGCGAAAGGCGATAGCAGAATTCACCATGCCGCTTTTCAGGCTGACAAATGTCACATTTACAAAGAACCATGCGGTGATAGAGGGCAAGCGCGCCAATTATACAGTCCACCTTGGAAGCGGAGTGGTGCATCAGGAGGCAGGCCCTATGATAAATGTACTTCCTGTGCATTCGCAGAGGCGAGGCAGAATATTTCTGCCATTTGTGGATGACGATCCAAAGACATCGGAAGTACTCACGAAGATACTGTTCTTTGCAGAGGATAATAAGATCAAGGATCCTTATATACTGGGACAGATCGAGCAGTGAGTGTGAAGATAATACTGCTGCCTGTGACAAGTAAGTGATGTGACGTTTGACAGACAAATTTCCGGACAGAGAAAGAAGATGACATAATGGGAATCAGGAATATAATAACAAGGCTTAAAATTGGACGTGGTGATGCAGATAACATGTTCCCATATGATGAGAACATGCATGAGGCTGTCATCAGGTGTTCTATCTGCACCGGCGAGCAGGTCGCAGGTTTTAAGAACAGACAGGACGGCAGCTTTGTGGGTGTGATGGTGATAAAGTCGGATGACGATCTGGAATACTTCAAAGAGCTTTATGGCGTGGAGAAGGTTAGGAAGGTATATTAAAATAAAATTTTCATCGATATTGACATAAAATAGTGTTGAGTATATTATTAAACAAAGGAGTGCCTGCCTTAAGTGGGGATGATAACAGAGTTGTTTCGCTACTTGGGAAACAACATAATACGTAAATGGCTATGCGTTAATCGCATAGCCATTTGCTGTTTTATCAGATGTATACAAATTGGATAATTATTTGATAGTAGAGAGGCTGATATAAATAGATAATAAAAAACTGAATCTGTATAGGGTAGATATTTTTTATATTTTTATTGTTGAGTGCTACATAAAAACGTGAAAATACACATAAAATAGTAGTTGGTATTGATTAAGTAGACACGGGATAGTAAAATAATATTACTAAAAAATGTGTCCATACACAAAAACAAGGAGTGTGACAATGGAAATCAAGAGAGATGCATACCTTGAACAGCTGAAGATAAGAAAAGATAATGGAATGATAAAGATTATTACAGGAATCAGGAGATGTGGAAAGTCATTTCTATTATTTGTATTATTTAAGAACTATTTATTAGAGAATGGTGTAGATAATGAACACATTATTGAGATTGCATTAGATGGCATCGAAAACGAAGAACTGAGGGATCCGAAAAAGTGTTATCAATACATTAAGGATGCAATGAAAGATGATCAGAGGTATTATTTGATTTTGGATGAAGTACAGTTTATGCCACGATTTGAGGAAGTGCTGAATAGTTTGCTTAGGATTAGCAATATTGATGTATATGTGACCGGAAGTAATTCGAGATTTTTATCCAGTGATATTGTAACTGAATTTAGAGGCAGAGGTGATGAGATAAAAATTTATCCATTATCTTTTGCTGAGTTCTATAGTGCGTATGATGGAGATTATGACGAAGCTTGGGAGGAGTATATGACATATGGTGGTTTGCCACAGGTAGCACAATTTTCTGTGGAACGCCAAAAGGCAGAATATCTAAAAAATATTTTTACCAATGTCTATATCAGGGATGTTGTAGAGAGGAATAACATTAAAAATGTTGATGAAATTGGAACTTTAGTCGATATTCTTGCTTCTGCCATAGGCGCACCGACCAATCCAACTAAAATATCAAATACTTTTAAAAGTGAACGGGGAATCAATTATAGCAATAAGACTATATCTAATCATATTGATTATTTGGCGGAGGCCTTTTTGATTTCTAAAGCGGAACGGTATGATATTAAGGGAAGAAAATATGTGGGTGCTAACTTAAAATATTATTTTTCAGATGTGGGACTTAGAAATGCCAGGTTAAATTTCAGACAGCAGGAACCTACTCATATTATGGAGAACATAGTTTATAACGAACTGCTTATTAGAGGCTACAATGTGGATGTTGGTATCGTAGATGTGTATGCAAAGAATGATTATGGAAAAACTACTCGCAAGCAGTTTGAGGTTGATTTTGTAGTGAATCAGGGTAGTCAGAGATATTATATTCAAGTAGCCTATGATATGGTTTCTGAAGAAAAACAGACACAGGAATTTAATTCATTTAGGAATATTCCAGATTCATTTAAGAAGATTGTTATAGTAAATGGAACGAAAAAGCCGTATAGAAATGATGAAGGATTTGTGATTATGGGAATGAAATATTTTTTACTTAATGCAGATAGTTTAGAATTTTAGTGAGGTTGTCAAGAAAAAACACTTGACAACCCATCCCACCTGTATTAGAATAGCCCATGGTAAAGCAAAAACACTTTACATGCAAGTGCGTTACGGAGAGTTTGTTATGGAGAAGATAGTCAGACAGTCTATGTTATATGATTTTTATGGTGAGCTTCTTAATGAACACCAGAGAGGAATTTATCAGGATATTGTTTTTAATGATTTGTCATTAAGCGAGGTTGCTGATGAGTATGGTATCTCAAGGCAGGGAGTTCATGATTTAATCAAGCGTGTTAATAATACACTGAATGGTTATGAAGAAAAGCTGCATCTTGTATCTAAGTTTATAGAGACAAAAGAAAAGGTGCATGAGATTGAACAGTTATCAGATGAGTTTATTAAAAGTAATAATGGCAGTCTTGATAACATAAGGAGTATACAGCTTATCGCAAAAGATATACTCGATAATTTTTGATATTCGTTTAAGTCTTAATCAGACAGAAGTGAGGATTTATGGCATTTGACAGCTTATCAGATAAACTTCAGAATATATTTAAAAATCTTCGCGGTAAAGGCCGTCTGTCTGAAGCTGATGTAAAAGCAGCTCTGAAAGAAGTAAAGATGGCTTTGCTTGAAGCTGATGTAAACTTTAAAGTTGTAAAGCAGTTTGTCAAGTCGGTCGAAGAGCGTGCCATAGGTCAGGATGTTATGCAGAGTCTTACACCCGGACAGATGGTAATTAAGATTGTTAATGAAGAAATGGTTGCACTCATGGGTTCCGAGACAACACAGATAGCGTTGAAACCGGGTAATGAGATAACTGTCATAATGATGGCGGGTCTTCAGGGTGCAGGTAAAACAACAACGACAGCCAAACTTGCAGGTAAGTTTAAAGCAAAAGGGAAAAAGCCTCTTCTTGCAGCCTG
>OHHI01000552.1_pt1 | contig 21163 bp, 17 predicted proteins | sample 1568001 | NCBI WGS metagenome assembly OHHI01 (sample SAMEA3879506, study PRJEB24766) | human gut metagenome | biome: human-associated habitat; feature: feces | place: USA | collected 1985/1987
CCCGACCCACGGCTTAGAAGGCCGTTGCTCTATCCAGCTGAGCTACGAACACATATCTGTCAGTCATCTGCATTAGCAAACCGACGAAGCATATTGTAACTTATCCGACATCATTTGTCAACAGTTTTGTACTAATTTTTTGAAAAATAAACACAAAACTCAAGTTACGCATCGGGGTGACAGGATTCGAACCTGCGACCCCCTGGTCCCAAACCAGGTGCTCTAGCCAAGCTGAGCCACACCCCGAGGCTGCGTCACATCGGAACCTCCGACAACGCAGGTGTAATTATAACCTAGTTTTTTTCTATCTGTCAAGAGAAAAGTTACAGAACTCCTACGTCTGTACTACGTGTTTTACACCGGAACCATTATCGCAGATATGCAATGGTAAAATGTACTTTTTCCTCTCTATCGATCTCCATAATGGCATAAGACGGCTGACGTCCTTCCTGTCTTGGATAAGACAGGCTTCCGGGATTCACCGCAATGATATCGTCATCGATATCGATCACCGGGCGGTGTGTATGTCCATACAATACAATATCCACACCACGATCAATGGCTTCTTTTTTGATCGTCTCATTCCCCATGGAGACATAATAATTATGTCCATGAGTCACCCATACCTTATAGGGTCCGATATCCAGGGTGATCTCTCTGGGCAGATCCGAAAAAAAATCGTTATTCCCCAGCACAATATATACCGGGCATTTTGCAGCAGCAGACAGGGCATACTCACTCCCCTCCGCATCACCGCAGTGGATCACCATATCCGGATGATGCATTTCCAGCACTTTGAAATAATTTTCGTTCTTTTTATGGGTGTCACTTACGATCAATATTTTCATATTTCTTAAGTTCCTCTTTCATCAGCTGCAGCGCTTTTCCTCTGTGGCTGACCTGGTTCTTCTCTTCTTCTGTAAGTTCCGCGGTTGTCTTTCCGAACTCCGGTACATAGAAAATGGGGTCATATCCGAATCCGTTCTTCCCTTTTTCATCATATCCGATCCTGCCCTCAATCGCAGCGCGGGTCGTCAGTTCTCTTCCGTCCGGTAATACAGCGGCAATGGCACACACGAATCTGGCTGTCCGTTGTTCCTCCGGCACCCCTTCCAGTCTCTGGATCAGATTTGCGTTTTTCACAGAATAAGGAGTATCCTCTCCAAGATATCTTGCCGAGTATATCCCCGGTTCCTTATTCAGATAGTCAATCTCCAGTCCGGAGTCATCCGCCATGACGATGTCATTCGTAAACGCCGCCACCGCTCTGGCCTTGATCAAAGCATTTTCCTCGTAGGTTTTTCCGTTCTCGTCAATATCTGCCGTAATCCCCGCATCTTTCATGGATACCACCTCCATTCCGGTGTCCTCCATGATCATTCGGATCTCTTTGATCTTACCGGCATTACCGGTTGCAAATACGATTCTTCCCTGCATATTCCACTCCTCACCGCATATGATCCATCATTGCGTATTAGTATAAACCTCGTTAATAGCTTCCGCAATACCTTGTGCAAGCTTTTTTTGATAGTTCTCCTGTATCAGCAGTTGTCTCTCGGCAGCGTTCGTCACATACCCCAGAGAGATTCTGGCTGACGGGATTGCGATCTCCCACAGGACATCTTCCTCTGTTGCCGGGAAAAGTCCCACTGCCCGATTGCTGGCTGCCACCGTAACCTGCCTTGTAACGCAATCGGCCCACTGAAGGTTGCCGAACTCCGGAATATAATATTCATCATTATATTCTCCGCTGATCCCATAGACCGACGCATCCTCCGGATCTGACGACAATCCGATCTCCAGATACAGATCTGCTCCAACCCAGTCGGCGAACTGCCTTCTTGCCTCTTTCGTAACATCGGTATCCTCTGTACGGGTAAGATATACCTTCACCTGCCGGTCTTCCATCAGCTGGGCTGCCTGTCTGGCAACACTGAGCGCCACCTCTTTTTCCTGACAGTCGGAAGCCGTCACACCGGGATCTCTGCCGCCTCCCACAGGATCCAATACCACGATCCTGTCATAGAGTTCCTTGGGGCTGACATAATCGACCCATAAGCTTCCTTCTTCCAGAGTGCTGTGATATTCCAGCACTTCCCGCATCGAAAGTCTCAGCAGCACACCTTCGTTCTGTGCTTCGCAGATTCCTTTTTTCACAGGATTCAGATCTCCTGTGATCCTCTGTTCCTTATAGAATGCTTTTCTTCCGTTTTCTATGTAGATCCAGAGTTCCTTCTCCATGTAATGGTTCTCCACCATTACATTCTCCGCTTTCGTCCCCGATTCCAGTGGTATACAGATCTGCCTGTCGGCTTTTTGATCCGTCTGCATGGGCAGCTGCATCTCTCCGGTCTGTTCCGTCCGGTATTCCGGGACCAGTTCTCCCTGCTCCTGGCTTCGTGCGGAAATCACCACCGTCTTGTGCGCCGCTGTCCATAACATTGCTACCATGGAAAATGTTCCCAACAGGAGCCAGAGGATCAATGTCACCTTCCTATTTTGTTTTTGGTCTCTGATTTGCAATCGTTTCTTCATGAAAGGTTATATTTCTCTTCTCTTCGGCGGCTTCGGTCCCAAAAACTGGTAATAATAGGTTTTCATCATTCCATTATAGATCTTCCTGTTCTTGTCTGCTTTCCGTCCGATATCTTTCTCTGCCTGCTCGTAAGCAGTGATCAGATACATGCTCCAGGAGTCCAGTTCACGAAAACGTTCCCCTATGGTACGGTAAAGTGCCGGCATCTGGCTCTTATCCTGCAATCGTTCTCCGTAGGGCGGATTAGTTATAATGAATCCATACTTTTTCGGATGATGGAGATCTTCCACGCCTCTTCTCTGAAAATGGATCAGCTTATCCACACCGGCCATACGCGCATTTTCCCGGGCTATTTTTACCATATCCTCATCAATATCATATCCCTGGATATCCGTCTCCACCGACAGGTCTACCATCTCTTCCGCTTCATCGCAGGTATCATACCATATTTTCTTTCCTACAATATGTGGCCATTCTTCTGCCGTAAAGCTCCGGTTCCTGCCGGGGGCCATATTGGCCGCCATCATGGCTGCTTCTATCGGAAACGTACCGCTTCCGCAAAAAGGATCCACCAGGATCCTTCCTCCGTTCCAGGGAGTCAGCATGATCAGCGATGCTGCCAGGTTCTCCGCAATGGGCGCTTTTGCCGTCAGCTTCCGGTATCCTCTCTTATGCAGGGATTCTCCGGTACTGTCCAGTCCCACCGTTACTTCGTCTTTCATAAGGAACACTCTGACCGGAAAGCTTGCACCATCCTCCGGGAACCAGGAGATTTCATATTGTGATTTCAACCGGTCCACCATGGCTTTTTTCATAATAGACTGGATATCCGAAGGACTGAATAATTTGGACTTTACGCTGGCCGCTTTCGCTACCCAGAACTTACCGTCCTTAGGAATGTAATCTTCCCAGGGCAGACTTTTCGTTCCCTGAAACAGTTCCTCAAATGTCTCTGCGTGAAAGCTTCCGATCTTGATCAGAATTCTCTCCGCTGTGCGCAGAAAAATATTAGCTCTGCATAAAGCTTCTTCATCACCGAAAAAAGTCACACGGCCATCTGCCACATCCGTAATATCATATCCGAGATCTGTAATCTCTCTCTTAAGCACCGATTCCATACCGAAATGGCAGGGGGCGATCAATTCAAAACGTCTCATTCGTTCCTCCGTATCTCAATCAAACATAGGAACATTATATATGCATTCCAAAAATATGTAAATAGGGGCATTCCTGCGAACGCCCCTGACTTCTTATGCACAAAAACTAGCAGTTCTTATTCTGCTCCTTATTCTCGCTCTGATCCCTATTCTGGTTCTTACTCTGATTCTTGTTCTGATTCTTACTGCTCTGCTTATTCTGAGAGTTCTGGTTCTCGCCATAAGAGTTACTATACTTGTTCTCGTTGTTCTGATCGTAATTATTAGACATATCTGTGACCTCCTAACAGGATTTTTAGTTACAGGAGTAGTATGTCTATTTTCCACAAAAATATGCTTTTTAATTTATGGTACTTTAGAACCAATTTTTATCTTGCATTTTTGTGACATTAGTACTATAATCATAAATGTGAATAGAAGAACCCTTCATGATTCTATTTGCACCCTTATGTATTATTTATTTATACTCCCCTCAAAAGAGCCATCAGCTTCCCCCTGATGGCTCTTTACGTGGTAATTAACTCTATTCAGAGCCCATTCGCAAAATCGCCTCTTCGAGGCTTTCCTTTTGCTCATAGAGGCTAAATCGCCAAATAAATATAACCGACGGTTCTTACGAATGCAAGCATTCGACATCCCTTCGGTTATATTTAACGGCTCTGAATAGTTACTAGTTCAGCCAGTCTCGAAACAGTTTTACCAAAAACAGTACTACCAGAATCGGGATCAATACCGGTGCCAGGAAGGATAGTACTGAAAATACCGCGCTGATCACCAGTACCACCACAAGGATCCCCAGAATAATCCAGACCCAGCCTGGCAGCTTCGCTAATACATCTGCCATTTTACTCCCATGGGTGCCATATTCGCCATTACCGTCTCCGTTATAACTGTGATGTACCGTCGATCCTGCTGCTTCTCTGTATTCTCCGTTTCCATAGACGGTATTACGATAGCCGGACCGATTATCACCACCATTGGTCTGAATGATCGTACGCGCAATCAGTCTCGGATCTCCCAGACTCTCCAGTACTTCCTCTTCCGTACGGCCCTTCCGGATCTCCGTATTAATATAGTCTTCGTAATAATTGACATTATCCATAACCAAGCCGGGGGACACACGTCCGTTCAGTGCCATCCGCAGCCGGTCTATAAAATCCTGTTTGTTCATACTAATACAGCTTCCTCCATTTACCTCATTATTTTAGCATGACATAAGTACTACGTAAATATACGGAGTGGGAAGTATTTCTAAAACTTTTCTAAAATGAAATACAAAAAACCCCGGAGACATCATCTCCGGGGCCTTAGATGTACGTGACAGGATTCGAACCCACGACCTACTGGTCCGTAGCCAGTCGCTCTATCCAGCTGAGCTACACGTACATTCACAGGTTTTCGCCTGCAACAGTATGTATTTTAACTGCTGCAGGTGAAAATGTCAATAGAATTTTTTAATTTTTTCAAACAATTTTATTTTCAGCAGATTTTTCCGATGCAGGTACGACTTTCGCATCATACTTTTCCAGAATAGCCTGCTTGAACTCTTCGTAATTATCCTCATCATCGTAGCAGGCGTATTCAATCTCCAGCGGTTCCTCCGTCTTCATCAGAAGCATTCCCAAAAGAGACTTCGCATCCATTGCGGTCTTCTGAATACGGATATCGATCGCATCATCGAATTCATTGCAGGTATCCACAAATTGTCTGATTTCATCCTCCGAATGGAAGGTAATATATAGTTTTTCTCTCATCCTTCGTTCTCCCATCTGTCCGCTTGCGGACACCCCATACCTTTGTATATTATGCCGTCAAACGCATAAGCCTATCCCCACGCGCCGGTCAAACGTGGAGATGCGCGTCTTTAGCGTGCTGCCAGTGCCTGTGCGATATCCTCACGCATATCCAGCACGGCCGCGCGGGAAGCATCTGCATAATTCTGCTCACCGAACTGTGCATACTTCTCCTGCTGGTATGCAGCAATGATGCCACGGGAAGAGTTGATGATGGCACCCAGTCCGTCTTCATTGAAGAAGTGTACCAGGTCTGCACCCTTACCGCCCTGTGCGCCGTAACCGGGCACCAGGATAAATGCCTTGGGCATTACCTTACGAAGTACCTTTCCCTGCTCAGGATAGGTTGCACCTACCACAGCACCTACATAGCTGTAGGAATCGCCCATGCAGTCAGCTCCCCAGGCTGCGACCTTTTCTCCTACCAGCTCATACAGCGGTCTGCCATTAATTAACTGATCCTGAAATTCGCCGCTACTGGGATTGGAAGTCTTCACCAGTACAAAAATGCCCTTTTTCTCTTCCTTACAGATCTTCACAAAAGGGTTCACACCGTCAGATCCCAGATAAGGGTTCACGGTCACGAAATCCTCATCAAAACCGTAATAGCTCCTGCTACCTACCTGTACTTTTCCCAGATGTCCTACTGCATATGCTTCAGAAGTGGATCCGATATCACCACGTTTGATATCGCCGATGACGATCAGACCTTTTTCTTTACAATAATCCACGGTCTTTTTAAATGCCACCATACCGGGAATGCCGAACTGCTCATACATTGCTACCTGAGGCTTCACAGCGGGTACCAGATCATAAATTGCATCCACAATACCCTTGTTATACTGCCAGATTGCTTCTGCGGCACCTTCCAGGGTCTCACCATACTCAGTGAAAGCCGCCTTTTTAATATATTCCGGCACGAATTTCATCATGGGATCCAGTCCTACCACGATCGGTGCGTTGGTTTCTTTGATTCGAGTGATCAGTTTGTTGATCATATTTCCTCCGTTCTGCAATCATTTTCATTGCATTTTATTTTCTCAATTGTGTAAATTCCCTCTGCGGTGTATCTGTAATGACCGCAGAAAAGGCACCGCCTTCGGGCGATGCCTCCTGACCTGTATCTATTCTACCCCAACTAATGTCAGTTGGTCAACGTACTTCTTGATATTTGAAGCATTTACATATTTTTTATGGCTGTCACCGTTTACTACCACCAGTGTCGGTGCCTGCATTACGCCGTAACGTCTTGCCAACTCCATGTTCTCCTCCGCATCGATGGTCACGTAGGGCACATTTTTCAGATATTCCTTCACCAGCTTGCAGTTCGGGCAGGTCTTGGTCGTGAACAGATACTTGATATCCTGCGGCTGCTCCACCTTCACTTCCACGTCCTCCGCAAAATTGGACAGCGTTACCACACTTCTGGTGGGACGCTTTAAGGAAGAACGGCCAATGTCATACTCCGTTCTGTTGGCATATTCCTGTAACTTACCATCATTCCAGTTCTGCACCGGACGATAGTAACCGGTGATTCGGCTGTACACCTCGGTCTTCGCCCCACAATGAGGACATACCTTCACCTCTCCAGCCAGATAACCGTGTTCCTTACAGATGGAATAGGTCGGCGACAGCGTATAATATGGCAGTTTGTAATTGGAAGCGATCGTCCGCACCAGGGAAGCCGCTGCTTTCCAGTCGGGAAGCTTCTCTCCCAGGAACGCATGGAACACCGTGCCTGAAGTATACAGGGTCTGCAATTCATCCTGAATATCCAGTGCATCGAAAATATCCACAGTATAGTCCACCGGCAGATGGGAAGAGTTCGTATAGTAAGGAGTATCTCCGGGCTTTCCTGCCGTCTTGATACCGGGCCAGCGCTTTCTGTCGTGCTTGGCCAGACGGTAAGTGGTGCTCTCCGCAGGAGTCGCCTCCAGATTGTAGAGGTCTCCGTACTGCTCCTGATAATCCGACAGGCGCTCTCTCATATGATTCAGTACTTCCTTGGTAAACTCCTGAGTTCTCGGATCGCTCATATCCGCTCTCAGCCAGTTGGCATTTAAGCCCACCTCGTTCATGCCGATCAGACCAATGGTGGAAAAATGATTCTCAAAGGTGCCCAGATACCGCTTGGTATAAGGATACAGTCCCTCATTTAACAGCTTTGTAATGACACCGCGCTTGATCTTCAGGGATCTCGCCGCAATATCCATCATGTGGTTCAGTCTTGCGTAAAATTCGTCCTTATTGGCAGACAGATATGCGATCCTGGGCATATTGATCGTGACAACACCCACGCTTCCGGTGCTCTCGCCGGAACCGAAGAAGCCTCCGGTCTTCTTACGCAGTTCCCGCAGATCCAGACGCAGTCTGCAGCACATACTGCGGACATCGCTGGGCTGCATGTCGGAATTGATATAATTGGAAAAATACGGTGTACCGTATTTTGCGGTCATCTCGAATAACAGTCTGTTGTTCTCGGTGTCGGACCAGTCAAAATCCTTCGTGATGGAATACGTCGGAATCGGATACTGGAAACCGCGGCCGTTGGAGTCGCCCTCGATCATGGTCTCGATGAATGCCTTGTTGACCATATCCATTTCCTTTTTACAATCCTTGTATTTGAAATCCATCTCCACGCCGCCTACCAGTGCCGGCAGTTCTGCCAGGTCATCGGGCACCGTCCAGTCCAGTGTAATATTGGAAAAAGGAGCCTGGGTACCCCAGCGGCTGGGCGTATTCACACCGTAGATAAATGCTTCGATGCATTTTTTCACTTCAGGATAGCTTAAATGATCTACTTTCACAAAGGGGGCAAGATAGGTATCAAAGGAGGAAAAAGCCTGTGCTCCCGCCCATTCGTTCTGCATGATCCCCAAAAAGTTCACCATCTGATTACACAGTACGGATAAGTGTCTCGCCGGTGCAGAAGTGATCTTGCCGGTGATGCCGCCCAGTCCTTCCTTGATCAGTTGCTTTAAGGACCATCCCGCGCAGTAACCGGTCAGCATGGACAGATCATGGATATGGATATCCGCATTGCGGTGTGCCTCGGCGATCTCTTCGTCGTAGATTTCGGACAGCCAGTAGTTTGCCGTTACCGCACCGGAATTGCTTAAGATCAGTCCACCTACGGAATAAGTTACTGTGGAGTTCTCCTTCACTCGCCAGTCCTCGACTTTGACATAGCTGTTGACCACATCCTTATAATCCAGGATCGTGGACTTCATGGTACGCATCTTCTCGCGCTGCTTGCGATACAGAATATACGCCTTCGCCACTTCCTCATAGCCGGCCTGTCCCAGTACACGCTCCACACTGTCCTGGATATCTTCTACATGGATCTCATCATTTTCCACCTTTTTCTGGAAATCTGCGGTCACCCGTAACGCAAGAAGATCAATAATGTCATTATTGTAGCTCATCTGCGTCGCAGTAAAAGCCTTCATAATGGCATCATTGATCTTCGTCAGTGTAAAGTCTGCTTTGGAACCATCTCGTTTGATCACCTGAAACATCTTATGTACCCCCTTAATCTCATGTCCCCATGGCTTGTGCCCATAAAACCTATCACGGTTTATTCTACAACACTTTGTGGAGGAAGTCAATCTCATGACACAAGATATTGTGTATACATCAGTTCACCCGTCGATTTGTGCGGAGACGGCTCTACGCCCTCTTCCAAACCTTCCGGTACAGCACATACGCCACCATTGCGGTCACGCTCTCCGTGCAGACAAACGCCCACCATACACCGGTGACACCGATGAGGTGGCTTAAGACAAATGCCGCAGGGATGATCACCGCCACATACCGCATCACGGAGATCACCAGGGAAGCCATCCCCCGTCCCAGTGCCTCCAGGGCTCCGGAGCTGGTCACCGACACAGCGGACAGAATAAAGCCCAGGCTGATGATATGCAGTGCCGCGATACCGATGGTGATGGTCTCCGGATTCTCAGTAAACAGTCCGATCAGCTCTCCGGGGATCAGCCAGCACAATGCCGTGCCGATAGCCATGATCCCGGCAGTCAGTTCCAGCGTCAACCGGTAGATCTGCTCCACACGCTTTCTCTCTCCTGCACCATAATTGTAGCCGATCAAGGGGCGGATGCCCTGAATGATACCGTTGGAAGGCAGGTAAATAAAGGTCTGTAACTTATAATAAACACCCAGCACCAGCACATACCCCTGGGAATATGCTGCCAGAATGCTGTTCAACGCGGAGATCAACAGAGAAGGCAGGGCCATATTCAGGGTCGCCGGGATACCGATACCATAAGTCTTGCCGCAGATCTCCCCTTCCGGGCGCAGATATTTTTTATGAAGCTTCACCGGCAGAGGATCCGCCACATAATAGATGAGATATACCAGTAATGTGATCACCTGTCCGATGCCGGTGGCAAGCGCCGCTCCGGCGATCTCCATCCGTGGAAAAGGTCCGATGCCGAAGATCAACAGCGGATCCAGTACAATATTCGTTACAAATCCGGCGATCATGCTGACCATGGTAGCCCGCATCCGGCCTACCGCCTGGAATATTTTCTCCAGTGTGATGCCTCCGGTCACAATGGCAGAAAACAGGAACACGACATTGGAATATTCCATGCCCAGTGCCCGCACCGTATCACTCTTCGTAAACATTCCCAAAAATAAGTTCATTCCGCAGAGGAACAGGACCATGAGCAGCACACCGTGCAATACGCCCAGCACCATGCCCTGGGTTGCCGTCTTATCCGCTTTTCCCTGATTTTGTGCTCCCAGATAGAAGGAAATCATGGCATTAACACCCACGCCGAAGCCCACCGCCACAGCAGTCAGCAGGTTCTGTGCCGGATAGACCAGGGAAAGTGCTGTCATGGCATCCTCACTGAGTTTCGCCACGAAATAGCTGTCCACAATGTTATAGAGGGAATTGAATGCCATGGAAAGCATCATGGGAAGTGCCATGGACATCACAAGGGGAAATATTTTCTTTTCTTTCATATAAGTCTGGTTCATTTTCTGCTCCTTATACAACAAACGCCACACAACATTTCTGCTGTGTGGCGAAAATAAGATCAAAATCTTGAAAAATCCACTGCCCTTACGGGTTTTGTAATCGAGATTTACTTTGTTCCAGTGCGTATTATAGGGAAAAAATCTCTGTCTGTCAAGCCAACACGCCTAAAATTTCAGCAAACCCTTCACAGCAGCTTGCTCTTCGCATTGGCACTCTTGCTATCCGTATATTCCAGCATGGACAGTTTTCCATCTGTACAGTCGAAAATCGCAGTAGCACAGTTGCCCATATGCACCCGCCAGAAATCATCGACAGGAATATTCAGAACAGGATTCAGAATACTGCGGTTCACTCCTCCGTGAGCCACCACCAACACAGTCTCATATGTACCTTCTAATGGCAGCAATACCTGATCTACGAATTCGCCGCTTCTTTTATACAGTTGTGCAAAACTCTCCGCTCCCGCGGGGGGAATGTAGCTGCCCGGGTTGGTAAAAGGCTGGCTGGCAGCGTCCGGATATCCACGCCTTCCCAGGGTCCGAAATTCAGTTCTCTGAGTCTTTCGTCTGTGGTAAGGGTGATCTTCCGGTCGCCTATGATGATCTCTGCCGTGCGCTTCGCCCGGATCAATGGTGAACAAAATGCAATTTCAAACGGAACCTTCTTTAACCGCTCCGCCGCATCGTGGGCCTGCTCCAATCCCTGGGCATTAAGCGCAATATCCGTCTGCCCCTGCAAAAGTCCCGCCTGATTCCAGTCCGTCTCACCGTGTCTTACCAAATAGATCTTCATGTATTTGTATCCTCACAACTTCCGATAGTATTTCTGTTACAAAATACTACTGTTTTCTCTGCTTTGTCAATCGTATCGTCTTAAGTGTCGAAAAAAGAAAGCCACGCAAAGCATTATACTTTGCATGGTTCTCATCTTACAGCTCATTCTTGTTTTTAATTGGTCTTGCCTTCGTCCATTTCCTCTTCGGTAGTAATGGCAAATGCAATGTTGGTCGCATGGTCTGCAACTCTCTCCAGACCGGATACAATATCCGAGAAGATCATACCGGCTTCGGGAGAACATTCTCCCTTGGTAAGACGCTCTACATGCTTCTTCTGCAGTTCGCGTTCCTTTTCATCTACCTGATCCTCTAAAGTGATGATCTCCTGCATGTGGGTCTCATCGCTCTTGGCAAACATTTCTACGGCATAACGGATGATCTTATTGACCATCTCCAGCATGTCTCCCAGTTCCTTCTGGGCTTCCTTGCTGATGGATACTCCTTCTTCCTTACGCTGTCTTGCGGCATCCGCTACATTCTCCGCATGGTCACCGATACGCTCGATATCATTCACCACATGGAACAGAGCACCCAGACTGTTCAGGTCTTCGATGGGCAGTGTCGTCTGGTTGATCTTCACCAGATAATCCGTAATGGCATGATTCAGGAAGTTGATATTTTTCTCTACCTCGTAGACTTCCTCAATGTCTTCTTCATCCAATGTGATCAGGGCATTCATGGCACGGTTTAAGTTCTCCTCCGCCAGAGAAGCCATACGCTCCAGCTCCTTGACAACCTCTACCACTGCGGTAGCGGGGTTGAACACCACTTTGTCGCCGATGTATTTTAACTGATAGCTCTCTCTGTAACCAACCTTCTGATCTTCGCCGGGTACGATCAGGTAGGTCATCTTTACCAGCCAGCCGGTGAACGGGAACAGCATAATTACCTGTGCGATCTTGATCAGCGTATGCGCATTTGCCACGAACCGGCCGTTGTCCGCGGAGATAGACTTGATCAGTTCCACGATCTGATCGCCTGCCACGAACAGAGCAATGTAGATAATAACCGTACCAATGATATTGAACAGCAGATGGATCAGTGCAGCTCTCTTCGCATCCTTTTTACCGGTCATAGAAGCTAACATTGCGGTAGCACAGGCACCGATATTACATCCTAAGATAATGTAAAGTGTGATCGGTAACGGCAGCAGATCCTGATTGGCGAGCAACAGTACGATACTGACCGTTACGGATGAGCTCTGAATAATCGCAGTCAGGGCAAATCCCATCAAGGTGGCTAAGAACGGATTCTTCAGAGACATCAGCAGATTTACTACCTGCGGCTCATTTTTCATGTTGGCCATTGCCTGGGACATGGTGCTCAGTCCCACGAACAGAATACCGAAGCCTACAACTACTTCCGCTACTTTACGGACTTTTTCTTTCTTCGTAAACATCATCACGACAACACCGACTAACAGAATTAACGGTGCTATCTTGGACAGATTAAATGATACCAGCTGCGAGGTGATGGTAGTACCGATATTGGCACCGAGGATGACTCCCGCTGCCTGATACAGATTCATCAGACCGGAGTTAACAAAGCTGACGACCATAACCGTACATGCGGAGGAAGACTGGATGATACCGGTGAAAATAATACCTACGATCATCCCCATGAAACGGTTCGTGGTAAAAATCTCCAGAATACGACGAAGTCTGGCTCCTGCTACCTTCTCAATGGAATCACTCATCAGTTCCATTCCGAATAAAAACAGTCCCAGACCTCCAGCCATTGTCAATATTGTTCCAAAGCTCATTTTTAATCCCTCAATCTCTCTTGATTCTCTTACGAAAAACCAAAATAATTATTTTCAAATTTAATCTAACTATAAACAATCCAAAATATATTTTACGAGATAGAATAAAAACTTGCAATGGATATTTTACTTTTCTTTTACGTTTCTTTACATTTTTTTACTCAATTTACGCGTTTCGCCCATCCGCAATATCCCGGTCCAGCTGTTTCTTAAGCTCTTCCAAGGATCCGAATCTGCGTTCCGGACGCCGGAAGCTTTTCAGTGCCACTTCAATCTCCTGACCGTAAATATCCTGGGCGAAATCATATAGATAAGATTCCACTCCCATCACTTTTTCGGAAGAAACCGTCGGCTTGGTCCCTACATTGCTGATGGCTTTGTAGACCTTCCCATTATAACGGACTACCGCATAATAGACACCGTTGGGCGGCAGGAGCTTACCTGCGGGCGGCAGAAGATTTACTGTGGGAAAGCCCAGAGTATGCCCGATATGATTGCCATGTTCCACGCATCCCACGAGAGTATAGGGCATCCCCAGCATCTTTTCCGCTTCTTCCATCCGGCCCTCTTCCACCAGCTTGCGGATGTAAGTAGAGCTGACCTCGATGCCATCCACTTCGATCTTCTCTATGGTCCGGACACAAAACCCTAAATGCGGAGCCATTTTCTCTAAAAGTTCTGCATTGCCTGCTCCATTTTTCCCAAAAGACAGATCTTCACCTGCTGCCACAAAACGGGTATTCATCTGCTTCGCCAGAATCTCTGTCACGAAACGCTCCGGTTCTGTGGCTGCAGTCTCTTTTGTCAGCGGGAACTCGATCAGGATGTCGATCCCCAGATGTTCGAAGAGACGCCTTTTCTCTTCTCTTGTCGTCAGTTCTTTTCCATCCGACAGTCCGAACAGCACCGCCGGTGTGGGATCAAAAGTGAAAACACAGGCTGCCAGTCCGTTCTTTTTCTTATTCAGGATTTCCTCTAAAAGTCTTCTGTGCCCCAAATGCACACCGTCAAATTTGCCGATAGCTACCGCTGTATCTTTTTCCAGATAAAAGTCTGTTGTTCCTGCAATGATTTCCAAGTCTATTTCCTGCTTTCTGTGTTACTTGGGAAGATTTTCATGGGCTTGTACCATTCTTTTACCCCGTCATACGCATAAATGCCCACAAAGCTGTCATCCTCTCTGTAGACACGCACCCACTCTCCCGCAGGATAAGTAGTCTGCTCCATGGTCTGTCCCGGATAAAAAGCGTTCCCGTTATCGATCAATTTCCGCCATTTTTCCTCTACATGTACTGCATTAAAATCCGCAAAAATACGGTCCGTGGGAAGCAGTGCCTCCTCTAATCTGTCCGTATCCCGGAGTTCCTGCAGCTGTGCAAGTGTCAGGGCATCCGCAAGCCGGAATTCTCCGACCCTGGTGCGGACGAGACTCTGCATGGTGCCACCGCAGCCAAGCTTCCCGCCGATATCGGCACAGAGACTGCGGATGTAAGTTCCCTTGGAGCATTCCACACGGAACTTCACCACCGGAAGTCTTATTTCCAGGATCTCGATCGACGGCAGATCCACATGTCTTGCCTGCCGTTCCACTTCTTTACCTGCCCTGGCAAGCTCATAGAGTTTTTTTCCGTTGACCTTCAGTGCGGAATACATAGGCGGAATCTGGTCATAACCGCCGACAAAGCTTTCGATCACTTCACGTACCTGTGCCTCATCCACCGCTACTTCCCGTTCTTCCAAAACGGTTCCCGTGGTATCCTGGGTATCTGTGATCTGACCCAGTAAAAGTTCTGCCACATATTCCTTGGTCCTGTCCGTCAGCATTTCGCATGCTCTGGTAGCACTCCCCAGACATACAGGGAGCACACCGGTAGCCTGTGGATCCAGTGTACCTGTGTGCCCTATCTTTTTCTGCCGGCAGATCCCGCGAAGCTTGGCTACCACATCATGAGAGGTAAAACCTGCTTCCTTATATACATTGATGATGCCGTCCATTAATCCTGTTCTCCCCGCAATTGCTTATCGATGTGCAGTGACAAATTATTGATACAGTCATGAAAAGTCCCCTCCATGGTGCAGCCTGCGGCACGTACGTGTCCGCCGCCTCCAAAGAAGGATGCCACCTTCGCCACATCAACATTCTCATTGGAACGCATGCTGACCTTGTACTCCAGTACACCGGTCTCATACATGAAGATCGCACAGTCGATTCCCTTAATATTGCGCAGCTGGTTCACTATGCCGTCCAGATCTCCCGGTACTGCATTGTAGAAATCCATGGTCTTACGGTCCACCATGCTCACGATGCAGCGGCCGTCCATGAAGCGTATGCTCTCCATCAGGGCTCTGCCCATGATCTGCGACTGCAGATACGTCTTCTGATAAAAGCTTTCCTCAATGATTTTAGAAAAATTAAATCCAAAAGAGATCAGAAATGCTGCTGCCTGCAATGTCTCCGGTGTCGTATTGGAATACTGGAATACGCCGGTATCGTGAATGATGCCGGTGTACAATGCTTCCGCAATATCTCTGTCAATGAGTTCGGCATCCATGATGTGATACAGCACCTCACAGGCACTGCCCACCTCGGGCCGGACGAGATTTACATCACCGCAGCCGGAATTGCTGATATGATGATCGATGTTGATCTTCTTTTTCGCATTCTGGAAATATTTCTCCGCGTCTCCCAGTCTGTCTGGGCTGCAGTCAAGCGCAAAATATACATCAAAAGGATCCTGCTCCGGACATTCGGTCTGGATCTCATCGTATCCCTTCAGATAGGAAAACTCTTCGGAAGGCTTCTGTATATATACGGTAACTTCTGCTTCGGGAAGGAGTTTACGCAGGTACATCTGTAAGGACAGACAGACGCCCACGCAGTCTCCGTCGGGACGAATATGTCCGCTGATGCCGATCTTTTTTGCGCCACGACATTCTTCACGCAAATCCATTATTCGTCACCTTCCTCTGTCTCTTCCGTATCTTCCACAACTTCATGATCCGGCTTCTGTGCCTCATCCGCTGCAATGACTTCATCGATCTTGTGGGACATGTTGACACCATACTCGATGGACTGGTCCATCACAAAAGTGATATCCGGAGTGTTGCGCAGATTGATGGTACGCGCCAGTTCTCTGCGGATAAAGCCCTCGGCGCTCTTTAAGCCCTGCAGGGTAGACTTTCTGACTTCCTCGTCTCCCAGCACACTGATCCATGCCTTACAGCTTTTTAAATCCGGTGCCACTTCCACAGCGACCACACTGGTCCAGGGACTGATCCGGGGGTCCTTAAGACCGCCCCGGATGATCTCTGCCAGAACGCGCTGCACTTCCCCGTTGACACGGGTATTTTTTACACTATTTTTTCTCATTCTTATTCCTTCTTACTTCAAACCTAAACCATGATATACCGGAAGCTTCGCTTCGTACCACACTGGAAGTTTCGCTTCGCACCACACCGGAAGTTTCGCTTCGCGAAACTTCCCGGCAGGGTCTAGTTATTCTTAGATTACGTACTGTGTAATCTTAGAATAACTCCCTACCGTGGTACCTCCACCATGATGTAGGCTTCTACGATATCCAGCTCCTGCATCTTGTCAAAGCCTTCGAATACGAGACCACACTCATATCCTGCCTTAACTTCCTTCACATCATCCTTGAATCTCTTCAGGGAAGCCAGGTTGCCCTCGAAGATCTGCTCGCCCTCACGGGTGATACGAACTTTACAGCCTCTCTGGAAGACACCGTCTAAGACATAGGAACCGGCAATGTTACCGATCGCGGATGCCTTGAAGATCTGACGAACCTCTGCATGACCGATCACCTTCTCCTCATAGACAGGATCCAGCATACCCTTCATGGCAGCTTCGATATCTTCGATGGCCTGGTAGATGACCTTGTACAGACGTACATCCACGCCCTCTCTCTCTGCGGTTGCCTTGGCAGTCGCATCGGGACGGACATTGAATCCGATGATGATCGCATTGGACGCACTTGCCAGAGATACGTCGGACTCATTGATGGCACCTACGCCGCCGTGGATACATTTTACTACTACTTCTTCATTGGACAGCTTCATCAGGGACTGCTTTACTGCTTCTACGCTACCCTGTACATCAGCCTTGACGATCAGGTTCAGTTCCTTCAGATTACCCTCCTGGATCTGACTGAACAGATCATCCAGAGACATTCTGCCCTTGGTCTCTTCCAGCATCTTTTCCTTATTCTGTGCCAGGTAGGTCTCTGCATAAGCTTTTGCTGTCTTATCATTATCATGTGCCAGGAATACTTCACCGGCACTGGGAACATCGGACAGACCCAGGATCTCTACGGGAGTAGAAGGTCCTGCTTCCTTGACTCTGCGTCCCTTGTCATCGATCATGGCTCTTACCTTACCATGAGCCACACCTGCAGAGATAAAGTCTCCCACATGCAGGGTACCCTTCTGTACCAGTACGGTAGCCACAGGACCGCGTCCCTTATCCAGCTCTGCCTCGATGACCAGACCTCTTGCCTTTCTCTTGGGGTTCGCCTTCAGCTCCATGATGTCTGCGGTCAGCAGGATCATGTCAAGCAGCTGGTCAATACCCTCGCCGCTTTTTGCGGATACAGGTGCAAATACGGTGCTTCCGCCCCAATCCTCGGGGATCAGCTCATACTCTGCCAGCTCCTGCTTTACACGGTCAATGTTTGCAGAGGGCTTATCGATCTTGTTCACTGCTACGATGATCTCCACACCCGCTGCCTTTGCATGGTTGATCGCCTCTACGGTCTGGGGCATTACGCCGTCGTCCGCTGCTACTACCAGGATAGCGATATCGGTCGCATTGGCACCACGCATACGCATGGCGGTAAATGCTTCGTGTCCGGGAGTATCTAAGAAGGTGATCTTACGGTCTCCCACATTTACAGTATAAGCACCGATGTGCTGGGTGATACCACCTGCCTCACGATCGGTTACGTTGGTCTTACGGATAGCGTCTAACAGGGAAGTCTTACCATGGTCAACGTGACCCATAACACAGATTACGGGAGGTCTCTCCACCAGATCTGCCTCGTCCTCTTCGTCTTCCTTCAACAGTTCTTCGATGACATCTACCTTGACCTCTTTTTCACAGAGAATGTCATATTCCATGGCAATGTTCTCTGCATCTTCATAGGAGATCTCCTGGTTCACGGTTACAATCTTACCTTCCAGGAACAGCTTCTTGATGATGGCTGCGGGCTGTAACTTCATCTTCTCAGCCAGTTCTTTGATGGTAATGGATTCCGGCAGCACGATCACCTTGATCTGCTCTTCCTGTACCTCTTCCTTTTTCTTTTCCGGCTTGATGAAACGTCCGGGCTTGTTCTTCAATGCGTCCTCGTCCTCGTAGATATGGTCCTTCTTGGAACGCTTGTTGTCCTTCTCCTGGCTGAAACGTCTCTTTTCATCTTCGCGCTTCTTCTCAATATCTTTACCTGCAGGTTCCGGAGCGAAGCCCTTATTCTGTCTGTTATCTCCGAATCGATTACCCGATCCTCCATTGCCTCTTTGGTCGCGGCCGTTATTGCCGTAACCGCGCTCACCGTTGCCGTTATTCCTGCGATCACCCTGGCCGCCTTCCATACCCGGACGACCCTGTCTGTTAAATCCGCCTCCCTGAGGTCTGCCATTACCCATACCTCCTCTGTTTGCGTTCTGTCCGCCCTGGCGGTTGCCCTGACCATAGCCACCCTGACGATTATCACGATTGCCATCTCTGTTATCACGATTATAACCGCCCTGACCACGATCGTTCTGACCACGATTATCACGGTTCTGTCCGTAATTATTCTGACCGTAACCACCCTGACGGTTGTCGCGGTTATTGTTCTGCGGTCTCTCCGCAGGTCTTGCCTGTGCAGCTGCGGTATTGGTATTCTGCGCTGCCTGCTCTTTTACGGGAGCCTGCGTGGCTGCAGTATTATTTACAGGCTTTTTCGCAGGCTGCTGTCCCTTATTGCCGGGTACCATTGCCACACTGGGTGTGGGTGAAGGCGGGGTCAGCGGCTTGATGGGACGTACGGGAGTCTGAGCCTGCACACGGTTATTGTAAGAATTGTTCTGATAGCCGTTGTTCTGATATCTGTTATTCTGTCCCTGGTTCGGACGCTGTCCGCCGGCATTTCTCTGTCCCTGTCCGTTCTGTCCGCCCTGACGCTGTCCGGGCATCTTGGAATTCTGTGGGTTACTTACGAAAATAATCTTTTTCTTCTTTTTCGTTTCCTCGGGAGATTTTGTTTCCTCCTGCGCCTTTTCCTCAACAGGCTTTGTATTTTCAGCCTTTGCCGGAGCTTCTTTTTCCACAGCGGGTGCTGCTGCAGCCTTCTTCTGTCCTAAACTGTTACGTACCAGCGCTGCTGCATCCTCTTCCAACGAGCTCTGTGCTGCCTTTGCCTCAATTCCTTTTTCCTGTAAAAAATTCAATATATCCTTACTCTGTAGTTCTAATTCTTTTGCGAGTTCATGTACTTTGATTTTCGCCATGCTTTCCTCCATTCTGCCTAACCGGGCAAATTCGCTTCCAATTGCTTGATGAGTGCATCTGCCAGTCCCGCATCACACACACCTACCGAAGATCTTAAGTTCCGGCCGATCGCCCAGCCGAGCTCTTCTTTTGTGCCATATTCGTATACCGGGACTTCATAATAGGAACATTTGTCGTGAAACAACTTTTTCGTATTGGCGGATGCATCTTCTGCAACGATCACCAACATGGCAGAACCTTTTTTCACAGCGTCCTCCGTCTGGAATTCACCGCTTACCAGGTTACGCCCCCTCATCGCAAGTCCCAAAAGGGAATAAATCTTATTCTGTTTCAAGCTGATCAAACTCCTTTTCCAGCATATCATAACTTTCCGGAGAAATACTCATCTTGAAAGAACGCTCTAAGCCTTTATTCTTCCGGGCCTTCTGCAGACATTCCTTCTGTCTGCATATATATGCACCGCGTCCGTTCTTTTTGCCCGTTGTATCTAAACAGATCTCTCCTTCCGGAGTCTTAAGAACACGCAGCATTTCTTTTTTGCCTTTCATTTCTCCGCAGCCTACGCACTGCCTCAGTGGAATCTTTTTTGCCATTTATTATTCCTGCTCTCCATCAAAATCGTCTTCGGTTTCATCCTCGTAATCATCCACATAATCCTCATAACGGAAGCCGGGAGCATCCTTGGCCTGTGTCTCGGATTTGATGTCGATCTTGTAACCGGTCAGCCTTGCTGCCAGTCTTGCGTTCTGACCTTCCTTACCGATTGCAAGAGACAGCTGATAATCGGGAACGACTACCTTTGCAGTCTTCTCATCGGGATCCGCAAATACTGCTACGATCTTGGCAGGAGAAAGTGCATTCTGGATCAGGTTACCGGGGTTCTCATCCCAGTTCACGATATCGATCTTCTCACCGCGCAGCTCTTCTACGATAGCATTGACACGGGCACCGTTCATACCTACGCAGGCACCGACCGCATCCACGTTCGGGTTGTTGCTCCATACAGCGATCTTGGTACGGCTGCCGGCCTCTCTGGCAATGCTCTTGATCTCTACGGTACCGTCCTTGATCTCGGTAACTTCAGACTCAAAAAGTCTCTTTACCAGTTCCGGATGGGTACGGCTGACATTGATACGGGGTCCCTTCGGGGTATTCTTCACTTCTACGATGTAGACCTTGATACGCTCGGTGGGTTTGAAGACTTCACCCTTCACCTGCTCATTCTCGGTCAGCATAGCATCTGCCTTACCCAGGTTGATGCTGATGTTTTTGCCGACATAGCGCTGCACTACACCAGTTACTACATCCTTTTCCTTCTCATAATACTGATTGTAGATCACGCTTCTCTCTTCTTCACGGATCTTCTGTAAGATCACGTTCTTGGCATTCTGGGTAGCGATACGTCCGAATTCCTTGGACTTGATCTCTACATGGATCATGTCACCGACCTGTGCCTTTTTGGAGATCTCCTGTGCATCCTCCAGAGCAATCTGTAAGCAGTCATCCTCTACATCGTCCTTCGTGGGTACGACTTCCTTCTCAGCATATACCAGAAAATCGCAGGTTTCTC
>OHHI01000559.1_pt1 | contig 20940 bp, 18 predicted proteins | sample 1568001 | NCBI WGS metagenome assembly OHHI01 (sample SAMEA3879506, study PRJEB24766) | human gut metagenome | biome: human-associated habitat; feature: feces | place: USA | collected 1985/1987
CAACAAAACAAGCTTCTGATACCCACAAACTTTTCATAGTGTGGGTATCAGCAACAAAACAAGCTTCTCATACCCATAAACTATTCACGTTGAGGCGGAAGAAGGGTACAGAGAAGCCTGTTCCTATCTTCTATGCCCACGCGAAGGCGGAAGAAGGGCACAGAGGAGCTTGTTCCTATCTCCTGTGCCCACGCGAAGGTGGAAGAAGGGCACAGAGAAGCTTGTTCCTATCTCCTGTGCCCACGCTGAGGCGGAAGAAGGGTACAGAGGAGCTTGTTCCTATCTCCTGTGCCCACGCTGAGGCGGAAGAAGGGTACAGAGAAGCTTGATCCTATCTCCTGTGCCCACACTGAGGCGGAAGAATGGGCACAGGCGGAACTTGTCCAGTCTACGGCGACCCTACGTTACGAGCCATGCACTCAATTCATAAATGTGTCGCAAAGGGCACTCCACATTTATTTCATTGACGGCTGTCGAGTGTGTCCATTGGACGCACGGTATAAAAATAGAACAAAATAACCTCTTGTGTGAGCAAGCTCCCACCGAGGTATTCCGTTCTATTTTTGCATGGTTCGTAAACTCTCAAGTTACAACATCTCTGTGCTGATAGTACCACTTGTAAAGTCCTGTCGGAATCGGTATAATATAGGTAATTGGGAGGTAAAAATATGCTGCTTACATTAGTACCGCTTTTTGATGAAAATATGGCCGTATGTGCCTATTCCTTTTTTACCCAGAGAGAAAATTACCTGTTGAATCCGTTGCTGCTTGGGACAGCACAATTTGATGGAGCATCACAGATCACCGGATTGGAATTGATCCAAAAGATGGGAATCGATACATTGTCACAGGGAAAAGAGATTTTTGTACCGATCACCAATATTTCTATTTTTGCGGATATTACGGAGCAGTGCGATGCACCTCATGAAAAAATCGTACTTTTGATCGATAATACCATTCCGCCGATTGAAATGTATGTCAATCGTCTGAAGGAATTGAAACAGCAAGGCTATAAACTTGCCATTCGCAAGCTTGCGGTCAGTGATTTTGAAAATTACAGAGAAGTCCTGAAGCTGATGGATTATGTCCTTCTGAATAACCGTAAAATAGCCATTGACAAAGCCAAGATTTATTTCGGAAAATTATTCCCGAATATCAGTCTGTGTGCCGGTAATATTGATACCATGGAGGACTTCGAGAGACTGAAGGAGACCGGCGGATATCGTTTCTATGAGGGTAAGTTCTATCGTGTTCCCATTACGAAGGGACAGACAGATGTGGCACCCTTGAAGGGTAACTATATTGACCTGCTGAATATTGTGAACAGCCCGGATTTTGAACTCACGACAGCGGCGGATATCATCAGCCGTGATACCGCACTCACGATCGATCTGCTGAAAATGGTTCAGCCACTGGCTGTAAATTCGGAGATTACGTCTATCCGTCATGCGGCTGCCATGCTGGGACAGCGGGAACTGAAAAAGTGGATCAACACGGCAGTAGCCAATGCTTTGTATGCGGATAAGCCGAATGAGGTCACCAGATTATCTCTGCTTCGTGCGAAATTTGCCGAGAATCTGGCGGAAGCGTTTGGCCTGAAGGCGCAGAAGGATGAATTGTTCCTGATGGGATTGTTCTCCGTGCTGGATGTGATCCTCGAGAAACCCATGGCAGAGGCTTTGAAGGTGGTCCATGTGGCTGGCGAGATCAGCAATGCACTGATCTACCGCATCGGCGTACTGGCACCGGTGTACGATTTTATGCTGCATTATGAGACAGCCAACTGGGCGGAGGTATCCCGCCTGATGCTATTAAAGAATATTGATATGAATACAGTATATGAAGCCTATACATCGGCGTTGAAGTGGTATCGCACCGTACGTTGATTGTATTAAAAAATGTACTTGTGTTTTGTATACATTTATGTTATTTTCTTGAATGACTTGTAATTATATCCTCCGGCAGTCCAAAGGACGCCAGATGGAGGAATAGTAGCAAAGGCGCAAAAAGCGCGGAAAGGAAATTTCATATGAAAAAAAACAAGACACTTGAGATGGTACAATTGGCCGTACTCATCGCGATCATGCTGATTCTGGCATTTACCCCGCTTGGGTATCTGCGCATCGGACCGTTAGCAATCTCCCTGATGACCATTCCCGTAGTCATCGGTGCAATGATTCTGGGACCCGCAGGCGGAGCCGTTTTGGGACTGGTATTCGGACTGACCAGCTTTTACCAGTGCTTTGCAGGAGATCCTTTTGGAGCAGCTTTGGTAGCAATGAATCCGTTTTTCACTTTCCTGGTATGCATCCCTACCAGAACGTTAATGGGATGGCTGTCCGGTGTGATCTTCAAGGCACTGTGGAAGATCGACAAGACGAAGACCGTAACTTACTTCGTGACCGGTCTGCTGGGAGCATTTATGAACACCCTGTTCTTCATGTCTACTCTGATGATCTGCTTCGGTCATACCGAGTATCTGCAGAGCATGAATGCAACCGGAGCGAATCTGTTTATGTTCGCCGTAGCATTCTGTGGTATCAACGGAGCACTGGAGATGCCTATGAGCTGTGTAGTAGGTGGTGGCGTTGCGAAGGCAGTCAGCGTAGCACTGAAGAAGAATGCAGCAACAGAAGAGAAATAATCAGATTTTCCGAAACGAAGAATATATAAAATATACAAACAGACCCCCGGAGTATGACAGATGGTCATGCCGGGGGTTTTCCATGTGGAAATTTTGAATACGGAATTCATGTGCCGAAATGCATATATAGGCAGAAAGGATGGTCATTACAGCGACGCCCACATTGTCTGTAGGGTATCTGCCGTGACAGCAACATTCCCCTGGATCATGGGAGCGGATCCGCCACCTTTTGCGGAAAGCTCCCGGCGCATGCGGTCTGCCAGTTCCTGACAGTTACAGGAAGCACTGCCTACAATAAATCGATAACCATTTGTATCGTCTCCGGCAAAGATACCACAGTAACCGGAATATTTTCCGGTCAGGGTATTCACAGCGTTACGTAGGGCAATGGCATCCAGTTCACCGACGAAGAGAAGCACGTGGCGTACTTTTTCCTGGGAGGGAAGTGCGTTCATCTGTACCTTCAGAAGTTCTGCCTGTAAAGCATTGGCGCGTTCTTTTTGCAGCCGTGCATCCTCTTTTGCGCGAGCAACAGCACCTGCTACTTCCGGTTGTTTCGCTGAGAGCAGAGAAGAAATTGCCCAGACAGAATCCTGTTTTTCAGTATAATCTGCCAGAGCACGGTTTCCGCAGAGAATATTGATGCGGACACCGCCTCTGTGGCTCTGCACATTTACAACTTTGATGAGACCGATCTGTCCGGTGGTATCTACATGCGGAGCACAGCAGGCACACAGATCCACGCCGGGGATCTCGACGATACGTACATTTTCCGTGAGAGCCAGCTTGCTGCGGTAATTTAAGCTCGCCAGTTCTTCGTCGGTGGGCCAGCTGATGTTGACCGGAAGATTTTTCCAGACATAAGTGTTAGCCTCTTGTTCGATGAGACGCAGCTGCTCCAGAGAGACTTCTCCGTTCATATCCAGTGTCACTTCTCTGTCGCTTAAATGGAAGCCTACGTTTTCCAGTCCGAAATGGGAGTGCAGTAAGCCGGAGATCATATGCTCTCCGGAGTGCTGCTGCATGAAATCAAACCGGCGGTTCCAGTCCACATGACCGGTGATCCGGGTGCCGACGGGAAACTCACAGGCCGTTTTATGATACAGGATGCCCTGTTTGATGCTGACATCCAGTACTTCCTGACCGTTTAAGGTGCCTTTGTCGGCGGACTGACCACCTTCTTCCGGGAAAAAAGCGGAAGCGTCCAGAACGATCCTGTAATATCCCTCTTCCTTGTCGGGAACACATTCCATCACCACAGCGGTAAAATCCGTCTGGTGCACATTTTCATAATAGAGTTTGCGGGTTCCCAGGGAGTTCATTTGAGCATTTTCGATACGATCCATAGATGCCTGTCCAATCTGCTGTAGGAAAACAGCGTTTTGTGATAATTGAAAAATAGAAAACACATATCTATTCTATATCAGACCCGGTGGAAAAAGCAATGGAAAATGTAAGCTTTTACACAGCTTTGTCAGATTCTCCAAGGAGTATCGGGATTGCGGAGAGGTTTTTTGTGGGTTTTTATGCAGACAGGGTCTATTGCGACGCAATTTTTTTTATGATATAATAAATCGATTAAGCAGTAGAGAAACACACTGGAAATACAAACGTCGCAAAAAGCGGCAGAATGTGAGGAAAGAATGAAGGCATTTTTGATTTTGGAAGATGGAACGGTGTTCGAAGGAACGCACATCGGTGCAGACAAAGAGATCATCAGTGAAATCGTATTTAACACATCCATGGCCGGATATCTGGAGGTCCTGACGGATCCGTCCTATGCAGGACAGGCTGTATGCATGACTTACCCCCTGATCGGTAACTATGGCATATGCAGGGATGACTGCGAGTCGGAGAGACCCTGGCCGGATGGATTCATCGTCAGAGAGCTTTCACGTATTCCCAGCAACTTCCGCTGTGACTGCACAATACAGGAATACTTAGAGGAGAACGGCGTGCCCGGTATCGCCGGTATCGATACCCGTGCGCTGACCAAGATCCTGCGTGAGAAGGGTACCATGAATGGCATGATCACCACCAACGAAGCCTATGACCTGAACGAAGTACTTCCGAAGCTGAAGGAGTATACCACAGGCAAGGTCGTGGAAAAGGTGACCTGCAGGGAAAAATATGTGGTAGCGCCCACCACGGAGCTGGCACAGAACGGACCTCTTTCCGGTGCAGCGCGTTTTGATAAAGAAGCTTATGAAAAAGGTGTCAGAGAGCCTAAGCCGGCACTGGTAACAGAGCTGTCCGGACAGGGACTGAAGGTAGCTCTGTTAGACCTGGGAGCCAAGAGAAATATCGCCAGATCCCTGGCAGAGAGAGGCTGTGAGGTGACCGTATACCCCTCAGGAACTCCCGCACAGGAGATCATTGATGATAATCCTGACGGTATCATGTTAAGTAACGGACCGGGAGACCCCAAGGAGTGTACCGGTGTGATCGCCGAGATCAAAAAGTTATACGATACCGAGATCCCTATTTTCGCAATCTGTCTGGGACATCAGCTGATGGCTCTGGCTACCGGCGCAGATACCCATAAAATGAAATACGGACACAGAGGAGGCAACCATCCGGTAAAGGATCTGATGACCGGAAGAGTATATATTTCCTCTCAGAACCACGGTTATGTGGTAGATACCGATAAACTGGATCCGTCCGTAGCGGTTCCCGCATTCATCAATGTCAACGACGGTACCAACGAGGGTCTGTCCTACACCGGCAAGAATATTTTTACCGTACAGTTCCATCCGGAAGCATGTCCGGGACCCCAGGACTCCGGTTACCTGTTTGACCGGTTCATTCATATGATGAGAGGAGAGAACTAAGATGCCCAAGAATCCTAATGTAAAACGAGTAATGGTAATCGGCTCCGGTCCTATTGTCATCGGACAGGCAGCGGAATTCGACTATGCAGGTACCCAGGCCTGCCGTTCCCTGAAGGAAGAGGGAGTAGAGGTAATCCTGGTGAACTCCAATCCTGCGACCATCATGACCGATAAAGATATCGCAGATAAGGTATATATTGAGCCCCTGAATGTAAAGGTTCTGGAGCAGATCATTGAAAAGGAAAAACCCGACAGCATTCTTCCCACCCTGGGAGGACAGGCTGGTCTGAACCTTGGCATGGAGCTGGAGGAGTCCGGTTTCCTGGCAGCTCACAATGTAAAGCTGTTAGGTACTACCGCGGCTACCATCCGTAATGCGGAAGGCCGTCAGGAGTTCAAGGATCTGATGGAGCGTATCGGCGAACCCTGTGCAGCATCCAAGGTCGTTGAGAACGTGGAAGACGGTGTGGAATTCACCAACACCATCGGCTATCCTGTTGTACTGCGTCCTGCTTATACCCTGGGCGGTTCCGGCGGCGGTATCGCACACAATCAGGTAGAGCTGGAAGAGATCCTGGAGAACGGTTTACGTCTGTCCCGTGTAGGACAGGTACTGGTAGAGCGTTGTATCGCTGGCTGGAAAGAGATCGAGTACGAAGTAATGCGTGACAGCGTAGGCAACTGCATCACCGTATGTAATATGGAGAACATCGATCCCGTCGGCGTGCATACCGGAGACAGTATCGTAGTAGCGCCTTCCCAGACCCTGAGCGACAAGGAGTACCAGATGTTACGTACTTCCGCTCTGAAGATCATCAACGAACTGCAGATCACCGGTGGATGTAACGTACAGTTTGCACTGCATCCCACCAGCTTTGAATATTGTGTTATCGAGGTAAATCCCCGTGTCAGCCGTTCTTCCGCACTGGCAAGTAAGGCAACCGGTTACCCCATTGCAAAGGTAGCAGCGAAGATCGCACTGGGCTTTACTCTGGATGAGATCAAAAATGCCATTACCCACAAGACCTATGCCAGCTTCGAGCCGACACTGGATTACTGTGTAGTAAAGATTCCCAGACTGCCTTTCGATAAATTTATCACTGCAAAACGTACTCTGACCACACAGATGAAGGCAACCGGTGAGGTTATGAGTATCTGCAATAACTTCGAGGGAGCACTGATGAAGGCCATCCGTTCCCTGGAGCAGCATGTGGACTGCCTGCGCAGCTATGATTTCAGCACTTTGTCTGTGGAGGAACTGTTAGAGCGTCTGAAGATCGTGGATGACCAGAGAATCTATGTGATCGCTGAAGCAATCCGTAAGGGTATCAGTTATGAACAGATCCACGACATTACAAAGATCGACCTGTGGTTCATTGACAAGATCGCCATTCTGACCGAGATGGAGCATGCACTGGAGACACAGCCCCTGACAGTGGATCTGCTGAAGGAAGCCAAGAGAATCGAGTTCCCGGATAACGTCATCGCAAGACTGACCGGCAAGACCGAGGAAGAGATCAAGAAGATGCGTTATGACAACGGCATTAAGGCTGTCTACAAGATGGTAGACACCTGTGCCGCAGAGTTTGCAGCTTCCACTCCTTATTATTACTCTGTATTCGGCGGCGAGTGCGAAGCCAAGGAGACCACCGGACGCAAGAAAGTCCTGGTACTGGGTTCCGGTCCTATCCGTATCGGACAGGGTATTGAGTTCGACTATTGTTCCGTACATGCTACCTGGGCATTTTCCGAGGCAGGCTATGAGACCATTATCATCAACAACAACCCGGAGACTGTAAGTACCGACTTCGATATTGCGGACAAGCTGTATTTCGAGCCTTTGACTCCGGAAGATGTGGAATCTATCGTAAATATTGAGCATCCCGATGGTGCTGTGGTACAGTTCGGCGGACAGACCGCTATCAAGCTGACCGAGAGCCTGATGAAGATGGGCGTGCCCATCCTGGGCACCAAGGCGGAGGATGTAGATGCCGCTGAGGATAGAGAACTGTTCGACAAGATTCTGGAAGAGACCGAGATCCCCCGTGCAGCCGGCGGTACCGTATACACTGCAGAGGAAGCTAAGGCGGTTGCCAACAGACTGGGCTATCCCGTACTGGTACGTCCTTCCTATGTATTGGGCGGACAGGGCATGCAGATCGCTATCTCCGATGAAGAGATCGAAGAATTCATGGAGATCATCAACCGTATCGCACAGGATCACCCGATCCTGGTAGATAAGTATTTACAGGGTAAGGAGATCGAGGTTGATGCTGTATGCGACGGTACCGATATCCTGATCCCCGGTATCATGGAGCATATCGAGAGAACCGGTATCCACTCCGGAGACAGTATCTCCGTATACCCGGCTCCGACCATTGATAAAGTAGTAAAAGAGAAGATCGCAGAGTACACCAGAAGACTGGCAAAGGCACTGCATGTCAAGGGACTGATCAATATCCAGTTCATTGCTATCGGTGACGAGGTATATGTCATTGAGGTTAACCCCCGCTCTTCCCGTACCGTACCTTATATCAGCAAGGTAACCGGTATTCCTATCGTGGATCTGGCGACCGAAGTGATCATCGGCAAGACCATCCGTGAGCTTGGATACGAGCCCGGCTTACAGCCTGAGGCAGAGTATTTTGCCATCAAGATGCCCGTGTTCTCCTTCGAGAAGATCCGCGGTGCCGAGATCAGTTTAGGACCGGAGATGAAGTCCACCGGTGAGTGCCTGGGTATTGCCAAGACCTTCAATGAGGCGCTGTACAAGGCATTCCTGGGAGCAGGCGTAGAACTGCCCAAGTATAAGAACATGATCATCACCGTGAAGGATGCGGATAAGGGTGAAGCCATTGAAGTCGGAAGACGCTTCGAAAAGCTGGGATACACCATTTATGCTACCAGAAGTACCGCAGCTGCTCTGAATGAAGCAGGTGTGAAGGCGAGAAAGGTCAACAAGATCTCTCAGGAATCCCCGACCGTGATGGATCTGATCCTGGGACACAAGATCGACCTTGTCATCGATACCCCTACCCAGGGCCGTGACAAGACCAGAGACGGTTTCCTGATCCGCCGTACCGCTATCGAGACCGGTATCTACTGCATCACCGCAATGGACACCGCCAATGCTCTCGTGACCAGCATGGAGCATATGAACGATTGCAAGGAACTGACACTGGTGGATATTGCACAGCTGTAAAAATATAAAAAATGGAATTGAGCAGGAGGGGAATATTTAATAAATTTTCTCTCCTGCTTGATTTATGTCAAAAAGAGAAGAACGCTGACTGCAAAAGTGCAAATCCGAAAATAAAATCCGTAAGTGCGGCATATAATAGGCGTATGGTAAATATTGTATGATCGCAAGCCTGTATCCCGCAGGCGGATTGGAGTCTCATGTTAGAAGAACATTATCCTTTTGTCGCACAGCCCCTGCCCTACGAATATGATGCCCTGCTTCCGGTACTGGATGAGGAGACACTGCATTTTCACCATGATAAGCATTATCAGACCTATGTGGACAAGCTGAATGCAATTCTCGCGGATTATCCTCAGTTACAGCAAATGACCTTGACGGAACTGCTTACTTCGGAGGATAATAAACTTGCATCCTTGCAGGAGGAAGCCCGGGAAAGTATTCACAATAACGGTGGCGGCGTATACAACCATCAGCTGTATTTTGACAGCATGCGAAGCCCTGTGGGGCAGGAACCCTGCGGAACATTGGAAGAGGCCCTGATCCGGGATTACGGATCGGTGAGACAATGGAAAGAGCAGATGACCCAGGCAGCCATAGGAGTCTTTGGTTCCGGATGGGCGTGGCTTGTAAGTGATCAGGACGGTACCCTTATGATCCTGACCACAGCGAACCAGGATGTGCCGGATCTGAGATTGTATACACCGATATTGCTGATAGATGTGTGGGAACATGCCTATTATTTACAGTACCGGAACCGCAGACCGGATTATGTGCAAGGGTGGCATAAGCTGATCCACTGGAAAAAGGCGGAGAGACGTTATGAACAGGTCCTCTGCAGACTGGAAAGAGGAAATGAAAATGGAGAACAGACCGATCATAAAAAAAGAACAGGTAGAGACCGTCTATGACAGCAGATTCATCAAAGTATTTGACCTGCAATATGAGCCCGGAAAACATTATTTTGATGCCACCAGAAGAAGCATTGAGAATCTGGCGGCAGTAAAAAATGACGAAGAATTTAAACAGATGCTGCCGGATGCGGTAAGCTGTGTTGTGATCCTGAACGTTAAGAATCAGGAGCCGAGACTCTGCTTAAGCCGTGAGTATCGTTATCCGGCGGGACAGTTCCTGCTAAGCGTTCCGGCAGGACTGTTAGATCCGGAGGATGCGGCACAGGAAAATCCGGTGTTTCATGCGGCAATCCGGGAACTCTGCGAAGAGACCGGCATCACACTGGAAGAAAGTGACAGCATCCGTCTGGTGAATCCCCTGGTATTCAGTACCCCGGGTATGACGGACGAGAGCAATGCACTGGTGCAGATCACGCTGAACCGTGAGGAGATGCCGAAGGTAAGCCAGGAAGGTGCCGTAGGTACGGAATGCTTTGACGGCTTTTTATTGGTGTCCCAAGATGAAGCACAGAAAATCCTAAAAGACGGCGTGGATGATCAGGGGCTTTTCTATCCCTTATATACCTGGGCAGCTCTGATGTGCTTCGTGACGGGAATGTGGGAATAATTTTGCAGTTGCCACTCGCTCAATTGCGTTTCCGATTGCTCAATTGTATAATGATATCATTATCAAGTATAATTAAGGAGCAAAGACATCATGCAGAAAGAGCACTTTGGTATCTTGCTTACGACTTTAAAAAAGAAAAATGGGATCAGCCAGAAGGAAATGGCGGAGCGGCTGTCGGTCTCTACTTCGGCGGTAAGCAAATGGGAACATGGCAAGAATCTTCCGGATATAACGATGCTTGGCAGCATCGCAGAGATTCTTCAGGTATCCTGTGATGAATTACTGAATCCGGAAATGACATTGGAGAGATTAGCGAATTCCGAATTGCAGAAAGGAGATACAGAGGAGACAGATGGAGAGTCCCCGAAGAAAAAGAGTAGCAGGATTGTAAAAACTGTCATTCTGACAGTCATTGCCGTGATCGTCATAGGCATGATCCTATTATATATGGCAGTCCATGGCAAAGTGGATTTTGAACAGGTGGGTGTAAGATATATCGATGACCCGTCCTGGGGAAAAGTATATGAAATCGCGGCTGTGGTGTATGGCAGAGCAGATGCTGACCGTTTAATAATGTACATGAAAGAGGTAGAAGCACAGGTCAAAGAAGGACCGGAACTGGAGACAGACACTGTCAGAATTACTTATTTTAAGAATAAGAGCGACGCATTAAAATGGGAAAATCCGGAAAGCTACAGCTATATTTTTTTGGATGCAGAGTAGAGTGATGGAGGTGTCTATGGGTAAAAAATGGATTGTGGGTCTGATGATTTTAGCAGCATTATGGGCAATGACCGGTTGCGGAAAGCAGGAGATGATCCGCTGCGAATACACAAATGAGGCAGCAGGGTTTACCTTAAGCATAGACAGACCGGTAGAATGGACAGCGAAGCTTCAGGAAGGGTGGCCTGCGACCGAGACAGAGGAAGCCAGCCCGGACGAGGGAATCCGGCTTTTTCCGGATGACAGCCAGGAGAGCAGCATCTATTTTTGCAACAGCTTTTCTCCCTATTATGCAGGGGATGAAAATGATCTGGAGACCGTGGAAGTGAATGAGGAACTCACGGCCCTTCATGGAATCGAAATAAGCGGTGAAGGGGTAAGCGAATCCTATGTTTTTAAGGGGGATTTCACCGGTCAGGGATTCTATAACATTACCATCTCTATGTCACAAAAGGATTATAAAAAATATAAAAAAATTATCTCACAGATGGTTGCAAGCTGCCAGATCCGTGAATGGGAGCCGGAGAATGCAACGGTATCGGAAAGCATTGAAAATGTAGAAAATACAGAAAATAATGATTTGACAATTCGGGGAACGCTGTTAGACAGAGAGAGCGAGAGTGCTGTCTATAACGATATCACCGGACTGTTAAATGAAAGATATGATTTGTTGAACGAGTTATTAAGTGCGTGGGATTCCACGGTAGACAGCAAGGACAGCCTTTCCGTAAATCTGCCAGATGGCCGGGAGACGGTAATGTACCGTGTGAAGGTGGCGGACTCTTGGGATTATTATGAACAAAAGGCTGAAGATATCTATGATGATATTTATATACAGGAAGTTTTTACCCCCTGCTACCTGGGAAAGCTATATGACGAAGTGGACGGAAAATTGTACCGCATGGAAGCGGATGGTTTCGCATGGGGCATTGATGAAGACTCCATCAAAATATGGAAGCAGGATTGGGGTAACCGTTATATAGTGACCGCAAAAGAGCAAAACGAGATGACTACGGATGTGCTGTTTATTATAAGAAAAGAAGATACGGATAACAAATACAAAATCGTAGATGAAGTCGAGATGAATTAGTGATTGTTGTGAAAATAAAGTCTGATATGTAATTTGGAGTTAAGCCAAATTATTATCAGACTTTATTTGTCATTATTTATTGTATATGTGTATATAATAATACAGACATAAAAATTGACAATATAAATATGGTACACTTTACATGGAGGTGAGTGTATGATAAAAGACTACCTGATAGACAATTACGGATATAATGAACCGATTTTTCTAAATGATTTATTGGTGGAAGGAATTTCTGAAAATGCCGTACGACAGTCGGTGAAAAGACTTGTGGCATGCGGTTTTCTGGAAAGATATGATAGCGGAATATATTATATTCCAAAGAGTGGAGGATTACTTGGAAAAAGTTATTTGGATCCTTCTGTAGTTATTATGCGAAAATATGTAGAAAATAATTCAAATAAATATGGGTATATTACCGGATTGTCTTTTGCAAATCAATTAGGACTGACAACGCAAAAGCCGGCAGTTATCGAAATTGTTACGAATCGTGAAGCCACGAATGGACGGACGCTCATGGTTGGCAATCAAAAGGTACGGGTGAAAAAATCAGTGATTCCTGTATCAGAGGACAATGCTGAATTATTGCAATTGCTTGATAGCGTGGGACAGGCGGAAAAGTATACAGAATTGACAATAGAAGAGACAGTAGATGTTTTAATTACTTACATGAGAAAGAAGAAGTTTACAAAGAAACAGTTATCAGATGTGTCGTCTGTGTTAACCGGAGCAACAGCCAAAAAATTGATTGAATGGGGTATAATCTATGAATTTGCATCATGATAAAGATGCATTTGAGGAATTATTGATTGGTGCGGCTAACGAGTTGATGATTCCTACAAACATATGATACCGTAATTCAAAGCCTGAAACAGCTGGCAGATAGCGGAATCTGGGATTAAGTGGAGCAGAAGAATAATACTGTCCGAGCTTGTTAAGAAAAATAAATATTGACATATATAGATAGCCGATATATATTATAGACAACGATATATATCGGCTATCTATATAAGGAGGACAAAAAAATGGCTGTGGACAAATCACTGATGTCGGGAAGTATGACGATGCTTTTGCTCAGATTACTGGCGGAGAAGGATATGTACGGATACGAGATGATCGATACACTGCGGAAAAAATCCTGTAACGTGTTCGAGTTAAAAGCAGGTACGCTGTATCCGCTGTTGCATGGGCTGGAAGCGAAGGGCCTGCTTACGGTATATGAGCAGGAATATGCAGGCAAGACGAGGAAGTATTACAGTATTACGAAAGAGGGCAGAAAATTACTGGAAACCAAAAAAGCGGAGTGGATGGAATATCAGTCTGCTGTGACCAGCGTTCTGGCAATGGGGGTATAAGGATGGAAACATATTTGGAAAAACTGTTGTCACAGATCCGTTGTAAAAAAGCCAGACCCTATATCGCCGAGGAGATAAGAGACCATATAGAATGCCAGATTGAGGACAATCTTTCCGATGGAATGAGCTATGAGGAAGCAGAGAAAAATGCGGTTACGGACATGGGAGATCCGGTAGAAGTGGGGATCTCGCTGGACAGGATCCACAAGCCTAAGATTGCATGGAAGTTACTTGTGATCGTAGGAATTTTAAGCCTGCTGGGCATTCTGATACAGCAATCCATTCTCAGACAACCCGGTTATCAGGAGCTGGAAACATGGAGACAGGAAGTGTACCGCTATACTACGGAGGGGTTTGGCTCAGCCGTTGCTATTGGATTCCTCCTCATGTGTGTGATCTACTTCCTGGATTATACCGTAATTGCAAAGTACTCCAGGTTCATCGGAGGAGCTATTCTGATTCTGGGAGGGCTGCGGGTGGCAGGCTTCGGTGGTCTGGATGTCAACGGAATCGGCAACTGGATCGGATTTGGAAGGCTCCGGGTGGCGGTTACTTCCCTGATGATGTTCTATGTGCCGATTTACGGCGCTATCCTATATAAATACAGGGACGGTGGTGTATCCGCACTGTGCAGGGCGATCCTGTGGCTGATTCTTCCTGTATTTATTACATCCCGAATCCCCAGCCTCGGTGTGGCTGTCATCATGATGGTCAGTATGCTGATAGAACTTACGGTGGCTGTCTGGAAGGGGTGGTTTCAACTGCCTGTGAAAAAGACGATTATCGGCATGTGGCTGCTTTTTACGGCAGGGCCGGTCCTGGTATTGACTGCAATGTATGCACTTCACATGTTGGAAGCCTATCAGGAAGCCAGGATCCGCTCCTATTTATCCCATTCCGGAGATGCCAATTACATGACGGCCATGCTTCATAAATTTAATGAAAATATTTTACTCTGGGGGAATAGCGGAAAAGATGTGGTGGGAGGCTTACCGGAATTTAATCAGGATTACATTTTTTCTTATATTCTGAACAGTTACGGACTGCTGGCCGGAATCTTTGTAGCCGCGATCCTGGCAGCACTGGTATTGTTTATGTTCGGAGCTGCGGCCCGACAGAAAAATGAACTAGGCATGGTGATGGGATTCGGATGCGGAATGATCATTTTATTAAATATTTCTCTGAACTTTGCGGGAATGTTGGGATGGATCCCGCTGACATCGACCTTCCTGCCGTTCTTATCTGTTGGCAGAAATAATATTTTACTGTGCTACGCACTGGTGGGAATTATCCTGAGTATTTACAGATACAAAGATGTATATCCAAAAAAGTTCAAGGCGTCACAGGTATCATTGCAGAAGACTATTACTTTGAAGCTAGATATGTAACACGATAATAAAATTAATGCGAATAAAAGTAATGCAAATAAAAGGTCCATGAGCAGGAAAACTGTCCATGGACTTTTATATATCGTGAGCAGAACTCACTCAATGCATTTCGCAAGCTTACGAGGGCAATACCGACAAAATCAGTATCTCCACACTCATCATATCATTCATCCGCCCGGATTTCACGGCTTCCTCGGTCTCTACACACTGCTTTACAGCATTTTTCAGCACGGAAGTCTTGAAGTGGGAGGCCTGCGCCACGTATTTTCCGGCAGCAAAGGGCGGTACGCCGATCTTGGAGGCAATGGTCTTATTGTCGTGGCCGCGGCTTTTTAATTCCTTGGTCTGGAGCAAGAGGTTACACTGTCTGGCGATCAGAAACAGTACGCGCATGGGCGGTTCTTTTAATGCCAGCAGATCATAATAGAGCTGTAAGGCTTTCTGCGGCTGTTTTTCCGCAATGGCATTTACCATATCGAAGATATGGTTGGTGATACGGGTGGTGCAGACAGCTTCCACATCCTCTGCGGTGACCACATCCCGGTCCAGACAATAGCAGATCAGCTTCTCCAGCTCCATCTGGATATTTTCCATATCGGTGCCGGTCTTGGAGAGCAGGAGCTGCGCGGTGTTTTCGGAGATCTTTTTCCCTTCTTTGCCCAGAATACCGGCGATCCAGCGTTTCAGTGTATTTTCATCCTGTACTGTGAACTCTGCCACATATCCCTTGGACTGCACGGCTTTGTAGAGCTTGCTGCGCTTATCCACTTCACTTTCCGTGAACACGAAAAAGGTGGTGTCATTGGGGTTTGCCAGGTATTCCGCCAGCTTTTCCCCGCCGGCTTTGAAGAGACCGGTATCTTTGAAGAACATGACACGGCGCTCTGCCAGAAAAGGCAGCGTCTCTGCCAGATCGATGACCTGTCCCAAGGAGAAATCCTTCCCCTGATAGAAATGGGTATTCATCTCGTCGCCGTCCTGACACAACGCCTTACGCAGACGGGTCGTGTACTGGTTCTTCAGATAACGTTCCTCTCCGTAGAGCAGGTAGATCTGTTTGAAATTGCCGGTTTTGATGTCTTCATTGATCCGCTGCATGACTTGATCCTTTCGGGAAAAATACAGTTTCGTTTCTATTATATTCCTAAAAGAGTATACCCCATTTCCTATTGAGGTTTCAAGGGGTGTATGCTATTATGAAACAAAACAGTTCGATCATGGACATATACGAGAGACAAAATTATGCTTGCATGATTTTGCGGAAAGCGCGGTTCGACCATCATACCATAAGAGGAAGGAAGAGGAAAATGAGCAAGAAAAGCGGATTCATTCAGGAATTTAAAAAGTTTATTCTGAGGGGAAATGTAATGGATATGGCAGTCGGCGTGATCGTCGGCGGCGCATTTACCGCTATTGTTACTTCTCTGAATCAGGACATCCTTACTCCGGTTCTGGCAATCTTCGGAGGCACGGATTTTTCTAATTTATATGTGAAGCTGGGAAGCGGTGACACCGCACCGGTGTTGATGTACGGTAATTTTATCACAGCGGTCATCAATTTCCTGATCACAGCATTTGTGATCTTCTGCCTGGTAAAATTCATCAACAAGCTGGGAGACACCCTGCACCACAAAGAGGAGACTCCGGCAGCACCTACCACGAAGAAATGCCCATTCTGTAAGAGTGAGATCGCCATTGATGCTACGAGATGTCCTCATTGCACATCCAAACTGGGCGAGCAGTAAAGTAATAGAGCAGTAAGGATCGAAACAGACCGTGGAGGAAAGCATGGGTAAAACACATAAGAAAATAGTGATGGCAGGAGTCTGTTGTCTGATGATAAGCATGCTGACAGGCTGCGGAAATGATACTACGAAAATCACCGAAGGGATGCAGCTGGTGGAAACGCTGGATTATCAGGGTGCATTGACAGCCTTCGACGAAGCGGAAGCACAGAAAGAGAACAGCCGTCTTATTGCAAGAGGCCGGGGGATTGCCAGCATGGGGCTGACAGAATATGATCAGGCAGTGCAGTATTTTACAGAGGCGTTGGAGCTTAGCGACGGCTGGGTGCAGAATGTAGATTACGATATGAACTATTATCTCGCAGCCGCCTACCGGAAGAACGGACAGCCTGCGGAGGCAAAAAAGGTATATGATGCCATTCTGGGACTGAAGCCGGAGGAGAAGGACGCCTATTTCCTGCGGGGATCGGCGGAACTGGAACTGGGAGATTACGAGAGTGCCAAGGCAGATTTCGACAAGGCAATCTCTATGGATCCGAAAAATTATGACCGGCTGATCGAGATCTACGAAGCTCTGGCAGACTACGGATACCGGGAAGTCGGGCAGGAGTATCTGCAAAATGTACTGAATACCGACAAAAAGCTGGATGCCTATGACAGCGGTCGTATTTATTATTACCTGGGAGATTATCAGAAAGCCTACCTGGCACTGGAAGAAGCCAAGGGTAAGGGTGGAGTGGACAGCTATCTGTACCTGGGGAAAGCTTATGCTGCCACCGGAGATTATAATTATGCCTCCAGTGTGTACAGCAATTATCTGTCCAAGCAGGGACCGGATGCGGAGATCTATAATCAGCTGGGATTATGTGAGCTGGCGAAAAAGGACTACCAGAAGGCGTTGGAAGCATTTCAGGCAGGAAAACAGATCGAAGGGAACAGCCTGATGCAGACCTTATCCTTCAACGAGATCGTAGCATACGAATATCTGCAGGATTATCAGAAAGCAGCAGTACTGTTAAAGGCCTACTTACAAAATTACCCGGACGACCAGACGGCCATCCGGGAGCAGCAGTTTTTATCTACGAGGTAGAGGAGCAATCCTCTGCCTTTTGTCGTAATTGCAGAAGTTCGATATAATCCAGAAAGGATGCCATGTTCTGGGGACTGAAATGCTGTATGGTGTCCACCAGCTCAGCCACGGTCATGCCGGGAGCATATTCTTCATTTAAGGTATCCAGACTATAACGATAGGAAGTACGCCCCAACAGATAATCAACGGTCACTCCGAAATAATCAGCCAGCTGCAGTAATGCTTCCTGATCCGGGAAGTGAATATTGTTCTCATAATTAGAGACGGTGCCAACGGATACTTTTAATATGGCAGCCAGTTCCTTCTGATAGATGCCCCGTTCTTCCCGCAGGGATGTAAGGATATCACCGAAACTCCTCATATTGCCTCTCATTCTGCCGCAGATGCAGCACTATTTAAATGTTTTCTTTTAAGATTTGATGAAGTCTATTTTACTATATTTTAGTTTTAAAGGAATGACATTTTAGAAATAGATGAAAAATGTATAAAAGAAAGTCTAAAATTAATCTTACCTAAAAACAAAGAGATATACATGGAAAATCCTTTTGGAGACTCTTTGAGAAATCCTCTCATTTATAACTATTGCTATTTCGAAGAATACCCGATATAATAATTCAAGAGTTAGGTGCAACTAACTAATAAGTGAATCATGTGAAACTCCTCAGAGGAAACGGAGCTGCTGAATCCGTGGACTGCCGGGAGGGGATCTCCCGGGAGGAGTTTTTCAGCCCTTTGTAAAGGAGAAGAACGAAATGAACTATTTAGAGATTGAAAAAGTAATCGGAAGAGAAATCCTGGATTCCAGAGGGAATCCTACCGTAGAAGCAGAGGTGACTCTGTTAGATGGCACGATCGGTCGTGGTATGGCTCCCAGCGGAGCATCCACCGGTGAATTCGAAGCACTGGAGTTAAGAGACGGAGACAAGAGCAGATATCTGGGCAAGGGTGTGCAGAAGGCGGTGGAGAACATTAACACCGTAATCAACGAGACATTGCAGGGAATGGATGCTTCTGATATTTATGCGATTGATAAGGCAATGATCGACGTAGATGGAACCAAGGATAAGTCCAGGCTGGGAGCCAATGCGATCCTGGCAGTATCCATTGCCAGTGCAAGAGCCGCAGCGATTTCCCTGGATATTCCCCTGTATCGTTTCCTGGGTGGTATCTCCGGTAACAGACTTCCGGTTCCCATGATGAACATCATCAACGGTGGCTGCCATGCACTGTCCTCCGGCCTGGATGTACAGGAATTCATGATCATGCCCGTAGGCGCTCCTTCCTTCAAGGAATGCTTAAGATGGTGCGCTGAAGTATTCCACGCACTGGCTTCTATTTTAAAGGACAGAGGACTGGCTACTTCCGTAGGTGACGAGGGTGGTTTTGCACCGGCACTAAAGTCTGACGAAGAAGCTATCGAGACAATCTTAGAGGCTGTGAAGAAAGCAGGCTACGAGCCCGGCAAGGACTTCAAGATCGCTATGGATGCCGCTTCCAGCGAATGGAAGACCGGCAAGGTCGGCGAATACAAGCTGCCTAAGGCAGGCACCGTATTTACCTCTGAAGAACTGATCGCACACTGGAAGAAACTGGTGGAGAAATACCCCATCATTTCGATAGAAGATGCACTGGATGAGGAAGACTGGGAAGGCTGGAAAAAGCTGACCGCAGAACTGGGTGATAAGGTACAGTTGGTCGGTGATGACCTCTTCGTAACCAATACCGAGAGACTGGCAAAGGGAATCTCCCTGGGCTGTGGTAACTCCATCCTCATCAAACTGAACCAGATCGGATCCGTATCCGAGACTCTGGAAGCCATCAAGATGGCACACAAGGCAGGTTATACCGCTATCTCCTCCCATCGTTCCGGTGAGACCGAGGACACCACCATTGCTGACCTGGCAGTGGCACTGAACACCTGTCAGATCAAGACCGGTGCTCCCAGTAGAACCGAGCGTGTGGCAAAATACAACCAGTTACTCCGTATTGAGGAAGAGCTGGGTGCAGCAGCCGTATATCCCGGCATGGGCGCATTCAACGTTCAGAATTAATCAGCTTTTATCCAAAACTATTTTGGTTTCTCTTTTTCTCTTCAGGGACTGTTCGAAAGGACAGTCCCGTTTGCGTTTTTCTTTTTTAAAAACCGTGCAACATTTTTCCTTTCCCATCTGTATCTAAGATAGAACGGCAAGGAAAATGACGTAAGATCCCGGGGATCGCCGGAAGAAGCAGTGGAAGAAAAAATCCATTATTTCATATTGACTTTTCCGGAATCTATGTGATAAAATCTCACCGTTGCAAAAATAGTAAAACAGCATAAAGACTTTAGGTAAGAATTGGAAACGACACATGTGTGCACTGCTCACTGATTAACGAACAACACACATGTGTCTTTTTGCGCTCATTTTTAGAAAAGGAGGGCATCCAATTATGCCGAAAACAAAATTACAGAACATTATTTTCACCCTGATCATGGCGTTCGTTATGGTGTACGCCATGGTCTGTTACAACATCGCACTGGACAAGGGAGGAATGACCAACGAGATATTCCTGTTAGCGTTCCACGAGATCCCCATTATGTGGCCAATCGCCTGTATTCTGGAATACTTTGTCGTAGAAAAGCTGTCCCGGAAGCTGGCATTCCGCATGGTATCTCCGGAGGATAAGCCTATTTTTATCACACTGGCGATCTCTTCCATGATCGTATGCCTGATGTGCCCGGTGATGAGTTTTATTGCCACCTGTCTCTTCATGCATCCCGGCAATCAGATCATCGCTCTGTGGCTACAGAAGACCGTCCAGAACTTCCCTATGGCGCTGTGCTGGCAGATCTTTTTCGCAGGCCCCGGAGTACGGAATGTCTTTGGGTTTGTTGTCGGGAAAAATAGCAAAAAACAAGAAAAATGAGAAACAGTGTAAGGAATAAAACCGATTATTAAGACTTGACTTTTTTTTACACAGGGTCTATACTGTGTATAGTTTAAAGATGATTACTAGAGTAAGAGTGGACGCGTGCCACTCTTTCTTGTTGTTGTGACGACAGTTCATATCAGTAAAGGAGGGCATACATGTCCAAACGAGAGGACTACGAAAGCAGAACCGAAGAACTGCTTGCGCCCATCGCAGAAGTAAACCAGGTGGAGATCTACGATGTGGAGTATGTGAAGGAAGGCAGTGACTACTATCTGAGAGCCTATATCGACAAGCCGGAGGGTGTGAATATTCTGGATTGTGAAAATGTCAGCAGAGCATTATCCGAAGCTCTCGACAAGGCGGATTTCATTCCGGATGCATACATTCTGGAGGTCAGTAGCCCGGGACTGGGCAGAACGCTGAAAAAGGATAAGCATTTAC
>OHHI01000572.1_pt1 | contig 20553 bp, 21 predicted proteins | sample 1568001 | NCBI WGS metagenome assembly OHHI01 (sample SAMEA3879506, study PRJEB24766) | human gut metagenome | biome: human-associated habitat; feature: feces | place: USA | collected 1985/1987
CATCGTACTCCCGCCGCATCGCATCCCCGTTATTCTTCATAGCGTTGCCCTCGGTAAGATCACGATGATCCGCACCCGTTGTCTGCTGCCCGGACGTCATCTCTGTCCCCACAGACAGCAATTTGTCCGGAATCAGACTGATTCCTGTCTCCGGTAGTATCGGGCAGCACAGCCGCACAAACACGATTCCCCATAACAGATAGGAACACCATTTTGGTGCTTTTTGCAACAAAAGTCTGGCGAGGATCACCAGCAGCACACAGTATCCTCCCACCAGACTTAAGTTCCATACACCGTCAAATATTCTGTAGATATTCTCACCCATAAGCCCCTCCTGTCCTGCCCCCCGGCAAGGCATAGTCGATGTTTTATAGACTCTTTGTAATTATAGTCTACATTCTACCGACCCATCTGTCAAGTAAGAAATCTGATTCCTTTAAAGTTGAAAACGGATGTACTCCCGGTATTTCTGAGCACTCCCCGCGCCCTCTGTTTTCCGGAAGACATCGTACACCATCCGGTACTCTCCCGGCTCCAATACTCCGTAAAGCCAGTCCCATTTGTAAAAGTTTGAGACTTCCTCCCCGCAGCCCACCGTATGACCTATCATCGTAAATCCGTAATCGTCTATGATCGTCTCCGCATCCTGCCATTCTCCTTCGATCCTGCGCTGTAGAATATAGGCATCTCCATAGGTCACCTCTGTCCCGGCATCCTCATCCTCCCGCCGGATGACAATACTGGCGCCTATATTGGAAATATCCCGCAGGGTCACAGTCACACCCGCCTCAGGGTCATAAATCGTTTCTGCCTGATTCTGTTGTCCCTCTTCTTCCGGATTCCAGTCACTTACTGTCAGCTCCGGCTCTTCTTCCGAGCACAATACCTCCGCATGCATTTCAAAATCCAGCACGCAGTCTCTATGGATTTCCTCTGTCTCCCCGGTAGTCATGGAAGTGCCGGTCCCCCGGAACGAGATCACTGTCTTTCCATCTCCTATGGTCACATCCGAAGTGACATATAACGGTTTCCGATACTGTTCACTGATCCACACAAAAACCTCATTGGTTGCTTCCCAATACTGCCGCAGTTCCTCACCATACTGCTTCGCATACCCCTGTCCGATGTGGGATCTGCTGCGAATGGAGCATATGGGATAGGACCGGTAGAGATCTTCACTACGATCATGGCTGAATCTGATCTGTATCTCCGGATGCTCATACAGCCATAACTCACGTCCGCCCAGAATCCCTGCCGCCAGCGCCACCACTGCCAACACGATCAAAATAACATGCCTTTTCTTTTTACCGTTCATTTCCGCCCCTCTCTTTCCCGTGCTTACTTCTGCACCGCTTCCATCAGACGCTCCTGCCAGTCATAGAAAGCCTGGCCGTCCACCAGGCAGCGTTCGTCCTCACCTATCCATAATCCCTGTTCTTCCGACGCGTAGCGAAAGGTCCTTGTCTCACCGTCTGCATAGACAAACTGAAAATATCCCACACCTTCCACCATCTCTTCCGGCGGGATCGGATCTGACGTCACTTTTCCGGAAAGCTGTATAAATTCCTGCCACAGCTGCTCTACGGTATCGACATCTTCCACATAATCGTAATCCTCCGTGCAGAAGCTGCAACCGATCTTCTGCGGGCACTCCTCCGGCAAAAAAGCCGCGCAGAATGCTGTCTTTGCTTCATTCTCCAGCATTCCCGGATACCATATATCCGCTATGGCATAGGCTTCTTCCGGTGTTGCCGCCGGATATAAAACATAGCTGGCGGGATTCTCTACGGATATCATCCCTTTTTCCACATTCTGTACCGCCTGATAAATCGCTACGGTGGTCTGGGCATCCGGGGTTCCGATCCAGCCAGCCCCTCTTCCCTCCTTCAGAAATCCTCTGCTTGCTCCATAGGTAAAGAAATAATTCTGCGGTTCCTCTCCCTCTCCAACGAAAGATATCTGCCCATGGAAAGTGCTGCCGTGGATCCAGGGCAGTACCCGGTAATAATAGGTTCCGTTGACGCTCACTTGTACCTCTTCCTGCTTTCCGAAAGCGTTCTCCTTCGGCATCTGTATCCCCGGCACCGTGAAATCCACCGTTTTGCGGAATTCGATGAGATTCAGCAGAAGTACCACTACCACCAATACGATTGCACTGAGAAAAATGGTTGCTTTTATGTTAATCTTCTTCATAAGCCCCTCCTTTGTTTCCCTTCTATCTATATTGACGACTTTTATACTTCGTTTGTTACAAACAGCATAACAAAATTTTACCCCTGAATCTACTTTTTTCACCCAAGCGACCGCTTTCTGTTATTTCTGGTCTTTTTATAACATAACCACTGTAAATGCACAATTGAGCAGATGGAAACTTAACAGTCTGGAACTATAAAACTGGCGGCATCGGCTTCCCGGTGTCGCCAGTTTATTGTCACTCTATTTTACGAGTGGCTCATAATAGAGCACTGTCTGCGCAGGATCTTTTCCGCTGATTTCCACGCCGTCCGCCGTCGTTCCCTGGAAACCGTCGGATGCGCCGATATAGAGAATGCGACCGTCCGGTACGAGGACCGCACAGGTACCTTCCGTACCGCAGGGCATCTCCCAGTTCTCCTGCACTCTGGTGAATTCCGTCTCACCCAGGCGATAGGTGTCCACGCCGTTGTATCCCCATAGGATAAAATCTGCCGTCTCACTCACACCTGCTGCCACCATTTTCCACGGGTAGATCGTATCGGCACTGCAAACAACATTCTCACCTCCAGCCACCGGAACAAACCTGAGGCTTTCCGAATCTACTGACACTAATGTCATAGCTATATTCCCTGCTGTCGCATCGCCCACTGCCTGTGCAGCCGCATAGACTTTGCCGTCCTTGCCCTGTCCTAATGCTCCGGCACCTTGTACGGCATAGCTGTTGTCATCCGCCACGTTTCCGATCAGTTCTCCTTCCGCAGAATAGATCCGCACATAACTGCCGTCCTCCTGCATCCGCATCCGCATATATAATCTGCCTTGGGCATCTGTTGCCATACTATCAACGATATTCCATTCCCGCTCTCCTACGGTAAAACTGTTCAGAAGCGTTCCCTCCGGGCTGATATGATAGATTACAGGCAGCCAGCCGTGCTCCGCTCCCGGTACAGCCAGTCCCTTCAGTCCCGCATAGATGCTGCCGTCCGGTGCCGTGCACAGACTGTAGACCTCTCCATTTTCTGCAAAATCTTCAAAAAACGTCTCTGGCGTTCCGCTGCCGTAAGGCAGATATTCCACTCTCGCCTGTCCGTCCGTAGTGAAACCGCCCACATACAGACCGTTCTCTGCCACTGCCGCACAACGGATACTTACGTCTCCCTCATAAGCAATCTGCCATTCCTGCGTTGCCGTATCGGCGCCGAGAACCGTACCACTCGTTCCCTGCTGTGCTGCACGTCCCTGCTGCGCAGCATCCTTTTCCGGCTCTGTCTTTACATACTCATAAGAACCTTCCGCAATCTCCTCGCTGATCTTCGCCAGACTGTACTCTCTCTTTTCCTTAAAATCGATCAGCTCCAGCAGCTGCTCATCCGTAAGCTCCTTCTCCGGCAGGAAAAAGGTACTCCGCTCCGCATAAAAAGCCACGCCTTTCTTGTATTTCTCGGGGCTGTCAATCAGCGTAAGCTCCTTTTTCGGGAAATATCCCTGCTCCAGGTATGCCTGCCTAAGTTCTTCCAGTCTCGCCGTCTCGCTCTCTGTCATCGGTCTGCTGTAAGAGTCCGCAGAGGCATTTGCGTCCTGCAACTGGGCAAAATACTCCTCCAGTTTTTCGTGATTCATGCTTTCCATCCGTGCCTGATACATTCCGGATGCCGTCACCGTCGCCGACGCCAGTACCAGACAAGCTGCCGCCAGAATCGCCGCCCGCCGGAAGCTGTAATGGTGTCTGCTGCCTCTGCCGTTTTTCTCCAGATGCTGTAAAATATCATCCACCCTCGCATCCAGATCTTCCGATACCGCCATCTGTTCCTGTTCTGCCATTTTATATAATTTTCTATCTAAAAAATCGCTTTGCATCTCCTGCTCCTTTCCGCTGCTACAACATTGCCCGCAGCTGCTCTTTCGCCCGATGCAGACGGGATTTCACTGTGCCCTGCCTACATTCCAGGATTCTGCTGATCTCCGGGATTGTGCACCTCTCATAGTAAAACAGAACGATTACATCCCGATACCCGCCGTCCAACTGCATCACCGCATCCCACAACTCATGATGCTCATCGTAGAATTCCGGAGACAGGTTCTCTTCCCATTCCACCGGACTGGTGCGCTTGTTCTGCCTATAGATTTTTTTCGCCTCGTTGGCTGCAATCTGCAGGATCCAGTTACGAAAACTGTCTGCTTTTTTCAATGTGTCTAATTTCTCATAAGCATGCACGATAGCCTCACTGACCGCGTCCTCCGCATCCGCACTGTTTTGCAGAATCGAATACGCCAGTCGGTACATGGGAAGCGTGTCACTCTTCACATGTTGCACAAACTCTTCTTTTGTCATGGCTGCCAAGGTACCACCTCCTTCTTATCGCCGGCTTCACTATATATGAGTCGCAAGTGGATAAAAAGGTTCCAAAAAAATTAAGACACCGGATGAATCCAGTGCCTTTTGACTTCAAGTATGCATTAGAAATAAAAGTTAATTGCCGTTTTCCCTTTTTCCCTTTGCGGTGATTTTGAACTCTTTATTTTTTCCCAAAGCTTCTGTTTTTCCTTATTTAATTCGGAAACAGACATCTTTTTGTATTTCTTTGGTATTATCAATACATCATTTTCATACGCAGTCATCCTCTGTTACCTCCTTAAAATAAATGGAAAATTATATCCTGATTTTCATGTCTTTTAATGTATGAAAATCGGGATACCCTAAGTTCCTCAGAATACTACTTTATAACGAAATATCGATTACCGATGCAGGTACGGTCGGGACACCGATTCCAGCGGCATCGGCAGAAAAAGATGTCCCGGAGGATCCGGCAGATAAGCTCATGCCGCCTCCGGAGGGAATGACGGGATTGTCCTTCATTTTCTCCAGACGGTCAAACACTGCCTTGAGGTATTCCGCATCTGCCTTGACGATTTCTTTCATCTCTTTGTTGCGGTGTTTGATCTTCATCATCTTAAGGTCTGCAGGATCGATGTCCTTCTTCACAGAGAGCATGGTATCGGATAACTCATCCATTCCCATCTCATCCATTATGTCCCGCATACTGTCAGACAGTTCCTGTATCATCTCGGAAGTAAAATCGCTCATTTCCACCATGAAGTCACTGGTCTGTAGCAAAAACTGATCCAGCTGGGGATAATCATATTGTTCCAGATCCATATCAGTCTGTGCATCCGAAGCCTCACAGGGCAATTCCTCTTCAGTTTCCGGGTCCGTATTCTGATCCGTGTCTGAAGTTCTCTCTTCTTCGTCCGTGCAGACTTTTTCACCCTGCCAGATTCCGCCGGCTGCCTTCGCCAGTTCCTCTTCTTCTAAGTGTTTCGCCTTTTTCTTCGCTACACGCTCCATGGCTTTGGCATGGTTGATTGCTGCTTCGATCTCGTCATCATCATAATTGCCGCTCTGCTTCTGCCGTTTCAGGCGCAGGACTTCTCTCCGCGCCTGCCCGGCTGCCTGCTTTGCCGCCTGGGACGTCTTGCTCCGCAGTATTTTGGATGAAATATTTTTAAACTGATATTTCAGTTTTTTCAGAGCCAGCGTCGTGTTTTTCGTCTGCTGCCTCTGATTGCGCAAAGCTTCACTGTAGCTCAGCGTGCTGGTAACGATAGACTTCTGTCCCAGGCTGTTTGCTGCCTGCGTCTGCGTACTCCGGCTGTCCCGGGCAAGCATCCGTTTAATATCACTGACCGAATTTTTCGAAGCAGTCGTGTTATTCTGCTGCCCAAAAATGCCGTTTGCACTGCTCTGGTTCGTCCTACTCCCGAAGGTGATCTGCGTCGTTCCCCGGCTGTTCGAGCGCACGAACGTTCCTCCATATTTCCCCATAGAAACCATACAATATCACCTTACCCTCTGAAATCGATGTTCTGACCCACCTGACGTTCACTCTGGGTCTGCACCTCGTCACTCCGTGTGTTGAAATTGTAGGTATCTATCCTGGAAAGCAGCTCCTCGATGGAATTGGCGGTAATGGTTACCGTCTCTTCCGTATCATCACTCTCTGCCCGCTTCTCCTTTAACTGCTCTTCTTTTTCTTTCTTTGCAGCCTTCTTCTCCGCAGCCTTTTTCTCTGTTTTCTTCTGCTCAGCCTTTTTCTCGATCCGGGCCTTCTGCTCGGCGCTGGATTTCTTCAATACAGCGAAAAATGACAGTGTTCCTCCATCATTTACCTGCATTCCAAAGCCCTTGACATTCGCACCGGAACTCTGCAGGCTGGTCTTTAACTGCTGTATCTGTGCAGCGGCACCACTCAGGATTCCCTCATACTGTTTACGGAATTTCTCATCCGTCGCCATCTGTTCGATCTTGTCTTCATCAATGAGGACGACCGTCTTATAGCCGTTGGCGTATTTTGCAGCATTGGCTTTTGCATTCTCCTTCTGATCTCTGCTGACCAGAATAAAATCATAATTTCCGTACTTCTTCTTCAGCTGCTCATAGTATTTCGCAGCCTTCTCCGACAACTCCGGCTGACCGATGGTCTGACCATAATTCCCCGTCGTCTGCTTTGCTTTGGAAGTATCGACCGTGCCTGAAGCACTCGTCGTATCCTTCATTGTCTTGTTCTTGGTATTCTTGCTGTAATTACTCTGCGCAGCATATGCACCGATGCTGCTTACCCCTATCTCTGTCATACTTATCTCCTCCTTGAAAATAGATGCCAAATCCGTTTGTTTTCACAGTTATCTTACTATGTATATCGTCTTCTTTTCTGAATACATTGATAGTAATAATGCAAAAAGACCACATTTCCGATCCTTGTCACCGATCAGAAATGCGGTCTTTATATTATATTTTTTCTTACTGATTCAAATTGTTGATCGTATGAGATAACTGTCCGAGAATCTTCTTGATCGCTTCACTGGAGGCTGCCATATCTCTCGCCAGCTTCTGGACCTCCGTTGCTACCACCGCAAAGCCCTTTCCCTGATCTCCTGCCCTGGCTGCTTCAATGGATGCATTCAGCGCCAGGATCTGCTGTCTCTTGCTATAACCGTCGATCTCCTTCGTTCTGTCTTCCGCTTCTGCGATCTGCTGTGCAGCATCTGCAATACCGCCTTTTAATTCTCCTACCAGATTTGTATTTCTACGATGAGCATAGCTTGATCTCACAAACATGTTGATCACATCTCCCAGCAGATTTGCAGATGCATCTATCTGCTCCTTAGTCTTCACATTTACCTTTTTCAGGGCCTTAATATATTTATCCTCGTCAATACCTAGCTCTCTCGCTGTCTGTCGGAACTTCTCCTCATCCGGATTCTCCGGCAGCACCTGTCCTCCGATAATACTGCCCAGCACGGTTCCATCCTCCAGTGTGATCGGAATACCAAAATCCACAAGTCCCGCATGGCAGGGATACACACCATGGCCTTCTCTGTCACACTGCTCGCAGCGCTTTTTTCCCTCTGCGCTTCCTCTCGTCAGATCAATACAGAACTCCGTAAAATTATAACAGTCACTGATGTATTTTCCGTCTGCACCCACAGCCACGGTTGCCAGTCCCGTGCTGTTTGCCCAGTTCTTCATGATCTGCTCGAATTTGTTCATGTCACAAAAATCCTGAATCTTCATACAACTTCCTACTTTCCCGGTTATCTTAACCGCCGAACGCATCAAAGCCGGTAATTTTTGATCCCGGCATCATCTTACATTTACATAAAAATTATACCACAAATTGCAATATTTTTCGCCCTTTTTACCATTTTTTCCGATATTTTAACAACATTTTCTATCTATGCTTCCTTCCTGTTTCCTTCCCTCCAACCGCTCTAAAATAGATGCAATGCAATGCCATCTATAGTATAATTATCTGGATGCAGATATGAGTGCTGATCGTGGAAAAAGGAGGTGCCGTTAATTGAAGAAAACGAAGATATTCTTAAGAAAAATATATGTTCTCGTTCTGATATTATCTGCCGCCCTGCTCAGTGCCTGCTCCGCTGGTCCTTCCGATGAAGCAGAAAAATACGTTGTCCTGATCGGCGAAGATTCTGAAATCATAGAAAAGCTTTCTGACATTGATCTGCTTGTCATAGATGCGGAATATTTTTCCCAAAATGACATTGCCCGTTTAAGAGAAAATGGTATCCGCGAAATCTACTCCTATATCAATATCGGATCGATCGAGAGCTTCCGGTCCTATGATACAGACTTTGAGAAATATACTCTGGGTGCCTATGAGAATTGGCCGGAGGAAAAATGGATCGATGTCTCAGCTCCGGAATGGCAGGCATGTACAGCTTCCAGAGTAGACGCCCTGGTACAGAAGGGTGTGGACGGCTTTTTTGTCGATAACACGGATGTATACTATAACTATCCGCAGGAATCCATCTATGACGGAATCCTTACGATTCTGGACTATATGAACCATACAGGCAGAAAGATCATACTCAACGGTGGGGACTGTTTTGTAAAAAAATATCTTACAACTGAAAAAAACGTTCTCATCGATGGGGTAAACCAGGAGAACGTTTTTACTGCGTATGATTTTTCAAAGGATATCTATACTAAAAATGATCAAAGCACGCGTGAATACTATACTGAGTATCTGGATCTGGCTATGTCACACGGCTGTACCGCTTACACCCTGGAATACGCAATGGATCCCACCATCCGCAGGCAGGCAGCCGCCTACGCCGGGAAGCATGGGTACATCTGCTATATTTCTGATAATATCGGGTTATGTCTGGGAAGATAACATATTCCTCTCAACCGCCATCACAGAAATGTTGTCGCACAGGTATCCAGATGCTTATTTTTCACACTATCATTATCACTTAGACACTCATCACAATAATAATAGATATTGTATCCCCCCTTCCCTCGTGTGTCCTCTGTCACCGAGAAATATCCGGCCTGCATTTTGGCTGTCGATCCGTTCAGAAAATGAATTTCACGCTGCTTCAGCGAATCCGGTCTATCCGAAGACATGCTATATATCACCGGGTTATACTTTTCTGTTGATTTTTTCATGACTTTTCTCTCCATTAGATTACAATACATCCCGCAGGCATCGGGCCTGCGTATAAGAAAGACCCGCATGGTCTTCCCAGGCAGGTCTTTCTTCCGGTCATATATTCAGTTTTATCAGTGCTTTATTATTCGCAAAGCTTGGAAAATGCATCCGCTACGAACTGAACCTTAGGTCCGATGATTACCTGAACGGAGGTCTTACCGGGTTTCATGACACCGGCTACGCCTGCAGATTTGATCACCTTATCATTCACTGCGGTAATGTCTTTTACTTCCAGTCTCAGTCTTGTAATGCAGTTGTCAATGCTTGCAATGTTGTCCTTGCCGCCGCAGCCTTCCAGAATGGTTGCTGCGATTGCTGCGAAATCATCATTTGCCAGCTCGATCTTCTTCTCTGCTTCTACATCATCATCTTCTCTACCGGGGGTCTTCAGATCCCATTTCTTGATAGCGAAGAGGAATACGAAGTAGAATACAACAAATGCTGCGATACCCAGAGGGATGATCAGCCAGATTCTGGCTGCTGCAGGCAGGGAGGATGAGAACAGCAGATCCATCGCACCTGCGGAGAAGCTGAAGCCTGCACGGAAGCCAAGAGCAACAGTGATCATGGTGAAGATGCCATACAGTGCTGCGTAGATCACATACAGTCCGGGAGCTAAGAACATGAATGCAAACTCAAAGGGCTCGGTAACGCCGCAGATGAAGGAACAGATTGCTGCGGAAGCTACCAGACCGATCGCTGCCTTTTTCTTGGCGGGCTTTGCACATTTTACCATTGCCAGAGCCGCACCGGGGACACCGAACATCATACAAGGGAAGAAGCCGGACATATACATTCCAAGGCTCCAGGATACATCAGCGCTTGTCTCACCTTTCCAGAAGTGCTGCAGATCTCCCAGTCCGATGGTATCGAACCAGAATACGTTGTTCAGTGCGTGATGTAATCCGGTAGGGATCAGCAGACGGTTCAGGAAAGCATAAATGCCGGCACCGACTACATCCAGACTTTCGATAGCTTCACCGAGAGCTACCAGACCGCCGAACAGTAAAGGCCATACGAACAGCAGTACAACAGATGCCAGAATAGATACCACACCTGCTACGATAGCTACGCAGCGCTTACCACTGAAGAAGGACAGCCAGTCGGGAAGCTTGGTATCCTTGAACTTGTTGTAGCACATGGAACCGATGATACCGGCAATAATACCGATAAAGGGATTCGCAATCTTATCGAATGCCAGTGTCTTGGTAGCATCCTCAGCGATAGAGGGCATAATGGTCGTAACAAATCCGGTAGACAGAAGTGTTGTGAGCATCAGCCAGGAAGCCAGAGCTGCAATGGCTCCGGTACCGTCATTTTTCTCTGACATACCGACACCTACACCGATTGCAAACAGGATCGCCATGTTGTCGATCAGAGCACCACCAGCTTTTACGAGGAACAGACCGATCAGATTTCTTACACCCTCGATCGCACCACCCTGCATTGTTGCCGGGCACAACCAGTAACCAATACCCATGAGGATACCGCAGATCGGCAGAACCGCTACGGGAAGCATTAACGCTTTACCCAGTTTTTGAAGAAACTTCATACATTTCTCCTCCTTTACATTATACTAAACCGGAACAGTTCCGGTCAGTTTCATTAGTTGATACGGACGTACCGCTCTTAAGAAATCTGGAGCACGTCCTCGCCGGGAGATACCTCTCCCTCTTTCAGAATACTGATCTTGTTATATTCATCAGTATTGCAGACCAGTACCGGAGTGATGATATGCAGTCCGGCTTCCTGAATCTTCTCCAGATCCGCATCCAGCAGAAGATCGCCCTTTTTGACATGGTCTCCGGCAGCAACATGTGCCGTGAAGGGGGCTCCCTTGAGTGTCACGGTGTCCAGTCCGATGTGGATCAGAAGCTCCGCTCCCTGATCCGTTGTCATGGTGATCGCATGGAGCGTATCAAATACCACGGTCACCTCTCCGTCTGCGGGAGCATATATTTTCCCCTCAGAGGGGATCACTGCAAATCCGTCTCCAAGTATCTTCTCGGAAAATGTAGGATCCGGCACCTCCGTAAGAGCAACTGCCTTCCCCTTACAGGGAGATCCGATACAATTTCCTTTTCGCTTACCTTTCAAAAAATCTAACATGTGAACTCCTTTCCGTCGATATATACCGCTACAATGTTCAGTTCCTGATCCAGGAGTACGAAATCTGCCCTCTTACCAACGGATATACTGCCCACTTCATTGAAAATGCCGATCTCCTTTGCCGGATTCTCCGTGGCACACATCACTGCCGTCTCTAACGGCAGACCGACTGTTTTTACTACAAACCGCATACAATCCATCAGATTCGTCGCCGATCCGGCGATCGTGCCGTCATGCAGGGTAGCCAGATTGCCTCTGACAGTAACCGGCTGTCCTCCCAGCGTATATTCACCATCCTCCAGTCCCGTTGCACGCATACTGTCACTGATCAGGATCATGCGGTCAGCGCCAAACATCGCAAACGTTGCACGGATCACTGACGGATGAATGTGTACACCATCACAGATCAGCTCCGGATGACATTTTTCTGAATCTCTCACTGCTCCGATCACGCCGGGCTCCCTGTGGTTCAGCGGCGGCATTGCATTATACAAATGTGTCGCATGAGATGCTCCACGTTCAATGGCTTCCCTTGCTGTATCATAACCGGAAGCTGTATGCGCCAGTGAAATGACCACTTCTCCTTTGGCTCTGTCGATAAATTCCATTGCTCCCGGCTCTTCCGGTGCGATATCTACCAGCTTGATCAGCCCGTTCGCCGCTTTCTGCAGCTGACTGAAATATTCATAATCGCAGTGCATGATATTTTCTGCAGCCTGAGCACCCTTTTTCGCCGGACTGATAAAAGGTCCTTCCATATTGATGCCCACCAGGTGGGATCCACCGGAATACTCATAGCTGCCGGCATTTTTCATGACCTCCAGCAGTTCATCCTTAGGGATCGTCATGGTAGCCGGGCAGACACTTGTCACACCGACAGATGCTTCATATGATGTGATGACATCCAGTGCTTCCTTCGTACCGTCACACATATCTGCGCCCTTACAACCATGGAAATGAATATCCACCAGTCCCGGTATCAGATACATGCCTTTGGCATCCACAACAGCTTCCTCACCTGCCGGATCCCCGGTGTAGCTTACGAACCTGCCGTTCTCCACGGCTGCATCCCCTCTGACAAACCGATGCTCTTCTGTATATATATTTGCATTTCTGATTCTCATGACCTATCAGCTTCCCCCTTCTTATTCAGAAAGCTTACTGAGCGCTGCTTCGTCTGCCACCAGTGTCACATCATTATGAAGCTGTAATACCGATGCCGGCACCTGCGGTGTGATGGGTCCGAAGAAAGCTTTCTGTACGATCTCCGCCTTGTCTTCGCCGCTGGCTACGATCAATATTTTCTTCGCCTGCATAATGGTCTTGATCCCCATGGTGTATGCCTGCTTCGGAACATCCTCCGCCGATGCGAAGAATCTCTTGTTGGCTTCGATCGTAGACTCTGTCAGGTTCACGCAATGTACCTGCTTGTCAAAACTCTCTCCCGGTTCGTTGAAGCCGATGTGCCCGTTATGTCCAATTCCCAAAAGCTGCAGGTCCACGCCGCCCAGTGACTGGATCAGTTCCGTATATCTACGGCATTCTTTCTCCGAATCCGGTTCCATTCCGTTTGGCAGATGTGTATTTTCCACCGGGATATTCACATGGTCAAACAGATTCTGGTGCATAAAATAGTAATAACTCTGATCGTTTTCCCGGCTCAGGCCTTTATATTCATCCAGGTTCACCGTCATAACCTCAGAAAAGTCCAGATCTCCCTTGCGGAACCATTCCACCAGCTGTTTATACAGGCCGATGGGAGTAGATCCCGTAGCCAGTCCGAGAACACAATTCGGTTTCATAATAACCTGTGCCGATACGATATTTGCAGCCTTTCTGCTCATATCTGCATAATCTTTTGCTTTGTATATTCTCATGAATCTCTCACTCCATTTCGCATATTTTACTACGGACATTCAGCACCATGGACGGTGCCACACTGAGTTCATCAATTCCCATCTGCACAAATCGTGTGGTCAGTGTCGTATCCGCTCCCAACTCTCCGCAGATGCCGACCCATTTCCCATGCTTATGTGCTCCGTCAACAGTCATCTGTATCATACGCAGGACTGCCTCATGATGTGGATTATAGAATCTGTCCAGTCTGTTGTTCTGCCTGTCGATAGCCAGAGTATACTGTGTCAGATCATTCGTGCCGATACTGAAGAAATCAACATGCTCCGCCAGCTCCTCACTCATCATGACAGCTGCAGGAGTCTCGATCATAATTCCCTGTTCCGGAATTGCGTAAGGAAGCTTTTCTTCCTCCAGCTCCTTAGCCACCTCAGCCACGATTTTCTGAATATCCAGCACTTCCTCCACGGAAATGATCATCGGATACATAATAGCCAATGTTCCGTATTTTGCCGCCCTGAGAAGTGCTCTCAGCTGTGTCTTGAAGATCTCCGGCTGCTCCAGACAGATCCGGATCGCACGGTATCCCATGGCAGGATTATCTTCCTTGCCCAGTCCGAGGTAATCTACATTTTTGTCCGCACCGATATCAAGGGTACGGATGATGACCTTTTTCCCTGCCATCATCTGCAGCACCTGACGGTAAGCATTGAACTGTTCTGTCTCATCCGGAAGAGAGTCCCTTCCGAGATATAAGAATTCACTGCGGAACAGGCCGATACCCTCCGCATCATTCTCCAGTACATATGCCACATCCGATACGCTGCCGATATTTGCATATACATTGACCTTGCGTCCGCTCTTTGTCACGGATTCACGTCCCTTGTATTCTGCCAGCAGGCTTCTTAGTCTCTGTTCCGTCTGCTGTGCCGCTTCTGCCTGCCGGATCTGAGAGGCGGAACGCACCTTTTCCATGAACTCACCCTGATTGGCGATGGCAAAGGTACTGGCTGTCCGGATGGTTTCCAGAACAAGCTCTCTGACCGCTTTTGTCCGGATATAGTGACCGCTGCAAGCATGAGTGCGCTTTTGATGTGCCAGTGTGTAGGCGGAGCAATCATAAAAATCAGAGGGATAGGGATTGTTCTTCGTACCGCCTTTGGAACGGTGATTGGTCATCTTCGCTCCGCAGTCCGCACAGAACAGAAGCCCGGTCAGCGGATTAGCTTCGCCCAGAGTGTCGTGCCGCCGTGGCGTCTTGCGGAGCTTCTGCGCAAGCTCCCAGGTTTCCTTGTCAACGATGGCTTCGTGGGTATCTTCAAAGATCAGCCAGTCCTCTTGCGGATTCATAACCGGGTTTTTGTCCTTGTAGGACTGCTTGTGGGAACGGAAGTTTACCGTATGCCCCATATACTCCGGCTTGGAGAGAATCTGCCCGACGATATACCCGCTCCAGTTATACGGGTTTGGAAATTCCTCTTTGCTTTTCCAGACGCCCCGCCCCTGCCTTGCGGCGTAGACCGCAGGGGTTTCCACCTTATCATCATAGAGGATACGGGCGATGTCATAGGAGCCGTTGCCCTCGATGGTCAGTCGGAAAATGCGGCGGACAACCGCAGCCGCTTCCTCATCGATCAGCCAGTGGTATTTGTCCGCTGGGTCTTTCCTGTAACCATAAATGGCACAATTGGTGGTAGGCTTTCCGGATTCCCCTTTGATGCGGATCGCTGTTTTCTGCTTGCGGCTCAGATCACGAAGATACCACTCGTTCATAATATTGAGGAACGGGGCAAACTCATTGCTGTTCTGGTCGTCGCTGTCCACGCTGTTGGCGATCGCCACAAAGTGAACATGATGCTGACGGAAGAACACCTCCGTGTAAAAACCTGTTTGAAGATAATCACGTCCCGCCCTGCTCATATCTTTTACAATGACATGGGCGACTTTGCCTGCTTCAATGTCCGCAATGAGCTGTTTCCACGCAGGACGCTCAAAATTTCCTCCACTCCAACCGTCATCCGTATAGTGCTGACAGTTTGTATAACCTCTCTGCCGGGCATAGCTTTCGAGGTATTTTTTCTGATTCACGATGGAGTTACTATCCCCGGCATTGTCATCGTCGCGGGACAGCCGCTCATAGAGAGCGGTAATTTTGCTTTCAGTCTGTTTCACGCTCATGATGCGCTCCTTTCAGACTGCCGGCTCATTTGTGGTGAATCCATTATACCACAAGTTCCGTCGCTTGTAACCGTTTCATTGCGGATTATCCGTAAAATTTTATCTTCCAGCGTTTCGCTGGCGGTTTCGCTCCATACCACCTTGACCTTGTAGGTGGTGCCGCCGATTCGGCGGGTCATATAAGAAAAGCTGCTGTTCTCGTTTTTTACCATAGGCAATGATCCTCCGTAAGAATTGAAAAGTTCATGATTTTTTCGTATAATAGATTTGGTTCCGGTATGGTGTAACCATTTGCATGGTTAAAATCAGGCAAATGGTATCAACACCCTGCCAGTGCAGAAATGCCCTCAAAAAAGCCTTGCGGAACAAGGCTTTTTGAGGGACAAATGGTTACATCTGCTGTTGTTTCTCCCTGTACTTGCGTACCCGTGCTGCGGTCTGCTGGCGGCGTGCTTCCTCGGCACAGTGCTGTGAGCAGTACACCCGTTTCCCATCAGTTGGGAACGGCTTGCCGCATTGTTTGCAATGAGTGGTCAGTGTGTGCGTGAATACGGCTTCCAACTCTGCATCTTCCGGCAGGACAGATTTGCGGAAATATCTGCAAAGCGCACTGTTGGTAAAGCAGATACCAAACATAGGACATTCGCAGTCCAGCGGCAGGCAGCCGTACTCTTTGTCGTAATTGGCGCAGAGGGAAGTGACCAGCTTTTTGATCCGCTGTTTCTCCCTGCCCGTCAGCTCACGATAGTTGTTTGACATAGGCGGTTTCCTCCTTTCATTTAGCGTCGAAAGTAATCTGATGATAGACAAAATAGATTACCGCCTCACTAATAGGAGAAATACGGGGTACTTAGCGGAACTGTTTTTACGGAGAATCCAAGAAATTTTCAAAAATATTTTTGAAGGGAGGTGTCTGCGGTGTTCGACGATCCCAATCTATATGAAAACGACGGTTTTTATGAAGATGCCGATTATGAAAATGAATATATAGCGGACGATATTGATTACATAGCTGATGACGAAGAAGATGAGAATGCCCTTTGGGACGATGAGGAAGAAGAAGCCGCTGACGATCTTCCCCAAAAGAATCGAAGAAAGCGAAAGAAGCAATCTGTCCTTGCCGACAGCGATACGGATGCCGAAGAAACCGAATTATCCGAACAAGCCCGGCGGCAGATTGCAAAAGAAGAACAGCTCATCAAAGACCTGGAAGCCGACGCCGAGGAACATCCCTTTGAGGACGATACCGATGAGGAAGAACCGGAGAGAAAGAAACTCAAACGGGAACTGCGGGCAGAAGCCCTTGCACGATTGGAGGATTCCGCCAGAACACAGCGGGATTTTGAAAATGTGATTGCATGGTGGGATAAACTGGACGCCAACCGTGAACGCCGGGAGCGCTATCACGAGCTCAGCCGCAGCGGCGATGATGTTCCTCTCGATTACGGTGCGTCTGTCAATGAACTCTTTTTTCCTGATACGCTGAACGATGTGCTGGAAAAACAGCTCCGCAAAGGGGATTTCATCGACGCCATTTTCTACTGCCCTTACGACATCCACGAGCTTGTGACGGAGGAATATCTGTCCCAAATCCTCCGGGAATTGAATGAGGAACACAAGGAGCTGCTGTTTCTCTGCGCCGTCCGACTGTTCAGCTCCACCCGGATTGCAAAGATACGGAAACAAAGCGACCGGAACATCCGCAAGGTGCGTGGCACGATGCTCAAAAAGATACGAAAAAAGCTGCTCCCTGCACTTTTAGATAAGGCAGAAAAGCAGCAGCCAATGACCTTATTGGAAAAAGATTTTTTAGAAGAATCTGGAATGGAGATTGATTCCGGGGAAAAGAAATCGTATAATGGATAATATAAATCATAGTTATTTAGGTTACAATATGAAGTGAGGAATAGACTAATATGGGAAATATAAAGGCAGAAGAAGCAATGAAGGAATTAACACTGATGCTGTTATACCTGTCCCGATTTACACAGGGAGAAAAGTTTCACGAAACAACCGATTTTTATGCGTGGAAAGGCTATGATTTTGATATACTGAACGAACTGGACGATGCAGACTATATCCGGCAGGGAAATCATCCGTCCCGTTCCAAATCGGTATATATTACGGAAAATGGTATGGTGCAGGCAAAAGAGCTTTTATCCAAGTACGGTATAAGCGATTGGAAACAGGGGTGAGAAAATGAAAAGCCTTTTTGAACGCACCAGTTCTAACTGGGTACGATACAGCGAATACGAATGGAGGGCGGCGGAGGACGGAACTCTGTACCTCACGCCCGCCAAGACAGCGCAGCCGAGTATTTATGATCCGCTGGCAGAGTATCAGCGGATCGTACTGGACGCTATCAATATCGGGCGGATGGGGATGAGCAAGAAGCCGGATGCCGAAATTCAGAAGGCCATCCAGCAGTTTGCTGTAAAATACGGCTTGTTTGGGCTAATGACTGGGTTGCCCACTACGCCGAACTTTATGGAATATGAGGCGGTGTACCTGCCGAAAAACCACTTTATCAAAGAAGAAACTATGTCCACTGAAAAATATCTGGCGCTGTTCTTTCCCTTTGATAAGCTGGATGTGATCAAGCGTGGTATCGAGTCCATGTGGAATATCCAGAATGACCGGGTGATGATGGCACTGGCTTTGACCATGACGGATAAGCCGATGGCGGTCAACATGAGCTTTCAGCGGGAATATGCGGAACGGTATGACTGGATGAAACAGCAGTTCATTGACTGGGCGTTTACCTATATCAACAGTTTTCTCTACTACGAGGATTATGATACGCTGAACGATGAAACCCGGCAGATGATGCAGCAGAGCATGGCGGCTTTCGGCGGCATAGCTCCCACCTACCACATCGCCCTGCTGGATAAGCCGACTATCGTTTGGGACTTCCATTCCCTGCTGCTGGGCGTACAGATGATGTTCAGCTTCATGCTGACCGACAGCGAAAACCCGATTAAGCTTTGCAAGCACTGTACCAAAGCCTTTGTCGCAAGCAGACCAAGCGCTGTATTTTGTAGCCCTCAGTGCAAGAATAAGCATAATGTTTATAAGAGCAGGGCAAAGAAAAATAGTTCTGATAGGGAGGAACAAGACCATGATTGATAGATGGATTGCAGAAGCAACGGAATGTGATTTCAAGGTTGCTTTGGAAATAAAGAAACCGAAAAGCTGGCTCAAAAGTGTCAGCGCCTTTGCAAACGGTATCGGCGGCACTCTCTTTTTCGGCATTGATAATGACAGAAACGTAATCGGCTTGGCAGATGCGCAGACCGATGCGGAAACGATCAGCCGTTTAATTAAAGAGCGTATTACGCCATATCCGAACTTTATCCTCGCTCCTGAACGGCAAGATGGTAAGGATATTCTCGTGTTGTCCGTTTCCGCAGGTCGTTCCACGCCGTATTATTACAAGGCAGACGGCATTACGGAAGCCTATATCCGCATCGGCAACGAAAGTGTGATTGCGCCGTCGTATGTATTGAATCAGCTTCTGCTCAAGGGTATGAATCGCACCTATGATACGCTGGACTCCGAGTACGATTTCAAGGACTATGCCTTTTCCAAGCTGCGTGAACGCTACAAGGCTTGGACAGGCAACAGCATGGAGGAAAAGCTGTTTGATTCCTTTGAAATGCGGGATGACCATGGCAAGCTGACCAACGCAGGTGCTTTGCTTGCAGACGATGCGCCAATCAAGCACTCCCGTCTGTTCTGTACCCGATGGAACGGTCTTGACAAAAGCGGCGGTATGGTGGATGCGCTCGACAGCGCAGAATATTCCGGCAGCTTGATTATTCTGCTCAACGAGGGCGTAGGCTTCGTAAAGCGGAATATGAAAACCCGTTGGAAGAAAACTGCCAATTCCCGTATTGAAATGCCCGATTACTGTGAACGAAGCGTTTTTGAAGCACTTGTCAATGCACTGATCCACCGTGACTATCTGATTTTAGGCAGCGAAGTCCACATCGACATTTACGATGATCGCCTTACAATTACTTCTCCAGGCGGCATGGCTGACGGCACACGGATACAGGAAAGAGACATTTCCAATATTTCCTCTACCCGCCGCAATCCAGTCCTTGCTGATATTTTCGGTCGGTTAGGCTATATGGAGCGTCAAGGCAGCGGATTTAAGAAGATTACAGAATCTTATCGTGCCGCACATAATTACCGTGTCGAATTGGAGCCGAAATTCTACTCCGATGCCAGTTCGTTCCAAGTCACGCTGTATAACTTGAATTATGGGCAAACAGAAGTTAAAACAGATCTTGCGGATGAAAAACAGGCCTTCAACGATAAAAAAACAGGCCTTCAAGACCAAAAACAGGCCTTTGAAAGCCTGTTGGCAGGCCTTGGTGTCAGCGTACCGACAAGAGAAAATATGTTGAAACTGTTTCAGCATTTTGGCTTCGGCATTGCTTTTGCAAGAGCCGATGTTATGCAAGTAACAGGAATCACAGCAACTCCGGCAACTGAATTGATGCGAAAAATGAAGGAAGCCAAACTGATTGAAAGTACAAAAGGTCGAGGTAAATATAAGTTTGTTGCACCAATGGAATAATGCTGTTTTCTCTCACCTTGCCGGGTGACAGATCGGGTTACAGAAAGAGGTGACAGAAAAAGATAATGCCCGTTATCAGCCACAACAGCCGATAACGGGCATTCGATTAAGCATATACAAGTTCGGTCAAGATAATTTCCTCCGCACAGTTGCGAATGGAATTGATACGGCGCACCCATTCTATTTGATCAGCCGCTTTGAGTGTTTCGGTCACACCTTCCTGTTTTGCCATAGCGGAAACGATGACTTCCATACGCTCGTTGCAGACTTGGTCGATTTCAGCCAAGTGTTTGAACAACGTACCATCCAGCACATAGTTGTTGTAGAGGATTTTACGGTGTTCTTTCAGATAGCTGCGGCGCATACGCCCATATTTGCCAATCTGATAATTGCCGGTATCCAGCAGGACAAGGTTAGGAATGAGATAATCTCCCTCTTGACGGTATGTACCGCCCATTTCTTCAAAGATAGGTTTCATAGAATGTCAGCTCCTTTTGCGTTGATTTTCAGCGGTTATAAGGCTCTTTTGACTCCTTTCTTACAACTGCTTTTCAATTCACCACAAATGAGCCGCAGTCATATGTATTAGGCCTTGTTTGAAAAAAGATAGAGAAT
>OHHI01000619.1_pt1 | contig 19093 bp, 14 predicted proteins | sample 1568001 | NCBI WGS metagenome assembly OHHI01 (sample SAMEA3879506, study PRJEB24766) | human gut metagenome | biome: human-associated habitat; feature: feces | place: USA | collected 1985/1987
CCTTAATTTCGCAATTTTTTTTACCCGACTTACACATAATTAACAGTACACCATACAATAAATCAGGTACAGACTTTTCCTTCAGTTCTTTCGGATACTTTCTTCCCAATTCTTTTTCCAAAATACCAAAAGCCTTTATCATATCTGTTTCATCCATTTTTTTGTTGTTGGACAAAGATGATGGCCGTTGAAAATAATAATACAAAGGTTGATCAATATAATATACTGAGCCACATGCATCAATTGCCCTACATACAAAAGCAACATCCTCACAGCGTTTTAACTCTGGAAAATATATATTATTTTCTCTACAGTTTGACAATCTATAGAATTTACCGATTGTATGATTTCTTACCGACATCATGCAATCAGGTAACGAAACTTTACCACTTTTACCACCATACATAGAACGAGCTACCCTTTTATTTCTGCCATCCGTAATGTAATAATCATAAATAACACAATTTACAGCATTATTTGATAAAACTTTATCAATTTTTTCAAGTAAAGTGTACTCAACCCAGTCATCATTATCTATAAAAGTAATCCACTCTCCTTTTGCCATGTTCATTCCAATATTACGGGCATTTCCAGGTCCTTTGTTCTCTTCTGACCTATAAACAGATATCGTCAACACTGATTTTTTTACATACTGCAGTAATTTTTCATATGAACCATCAGTAGAACAGTCATCAACAATTATTATCTCAAAGTCCTTAAAAGTTTGATAATTTAAAGAATCAAAATATCTTTTCATTAGATTAAACGAGTTAAACATAGGTGTTATAATGCTATACTTAGGATTGTTTTTATCTGTCTTGTGTGACGACAATTCGTTTGTAGTTTTGTCTAATCTCTCTCTACACATATTTACATCGACAACATATAATCCCCTGTGTCCTTCAAAGACACTATCAAAACAAATTTTATCTCCAGCATGATTCCAACGTGGATGAAGATCACATCTGGTATCGTTATCATATTTGAATGGAGCAAACACTCGAGCGATCGTCTTATTTTTTCTTTTGTGTTCATCGCCATCCATTATATTAATACTTGCAACTCTTGCCCGATCTGGGTATGAATCAGTAACTATCAAATCACCTTTTGGACTATAACTTGGATGACCATCATTTGAAAACTGTGGCCAACAATGGATATACTTATTGGTTTTATCCCTCATCAAATAATATCCAGGACCCGTTTTCTTTTTATTCTCAAATGCCAGAATAGTATTGTCATTTTTCCAAAAGCAGTGACTAACCATATCATCATCAGAAAGGACATACATATCAGTTCCATCTACGTTACAAGTTACAAGTCTTGTGTATTTTCTTTGACCACAAAACCAACGATAGAGAACCATGAATCTTTTCCCGTTTGGAGACAACATGATATGATTTACTTTATGAACAGCTCCTTTTTCTCTCATTTCTAATCTAGGTTGGAAATTCGCAAAATCGGTATATTTAAGCACACTAGTTATTTTGCCACTATTCAAATCAATCTTCCAAATAGCTGTTGTATCTGGAAGTGCAATACCTTTTGTTACCTCGGGTACATTATAGTATCCGTATCCTGGACGGAGCTCATACAATCTACTAAAATCCAATGTTAAAGCAAAACTTCCGTCTGCAGAAACTGAATATACAGGTGCTGGAATTACTTTTTCTTCCATTATATCAAGTGCTAATATGATTGAAACATACTTACCATTTCTAAAATCATTGTACAATACCCTACTGCTAAAATCCGGTCCAAGCCACTGCAACATGCAAGATTGTTGCACATTCCAAGCCCTAGTCTCAGCTATCTTTTTTACTCGTTCTGGATCATTTTCCGATTTCTGCGTATCAATAAGCAATATATCTGCTTTTTCACGAGGAGATACATCTGACCATGTGTCATTAGCTCTCATACAAAGCATGTACCTATCCGTGGCATCCCAAGGTGACTTATCATAATATCCAAAAAAATACTCATGTTCTTGATCATCAGGAGAAACACGCACAATATTTCCTTCTGATTTAATTTTTTTGGATATGGCATACATCCCCACCTGATATGTTCTCTTAATAATCTTTTTTAATGCGGGATATTTATTTAATTGATAATTAATCTTCTGTTCCAAGCCCATTTTTATTCTCCGTATTGATTGAAAATTTATTTCCTCAAAAACTTCCTATAAACAAAATTTTGCAGCTTAACTGGCATTAAGTACATTCCAGTCTGTGCAATACCAACCATTGCATAATCTACAAATGAACTATATCCCATCTTCCAAAATTTGCGGATAGTAGCAATATAGCTCCATGTATTTTGCCAGCTCTTTCTTCTTTTTGCTAGCTCGTCTGAACTTCTAAACCATAAAAGAGCCTCATCTATATTTTCAGCCTTGTATCCCAAAAATTGCATACGGCCAAAAAGATCTACATCCTGATTTCTTTTTAAATCAGCATAGCCACCGGCATCAAGCACTGCAGTTTTACTATACATAACAGCTGGATGATTAAATGCAGAGCGTCTCTTTGCATAATCATAAATCTCTTTTGTCGTAGTTGGTACGACTCTTTGTGAAATCACATTGGAAACATCACCAACAAATTCATCAATATGCGAGCCAACAATGGCAAGATAAGGTTTTTCTGAAAATCTTAGCAACTGCTTCTCACAACGTTCTGGTTTAGAGCAGTCGTCCGTATCCATACGAGCGACCAATTCATTTTTGCACTTTTTTAAACCTACATTTAGCGCTAATCCCAGTCCCAGATTTGTTTCATTCTTAACTCTATGTAAAATTGGATATTCATCTAATACAGCATAAAGCTCATCTGTAAGAGGACCATCCTCCACAATAACAATTTCATCTGGTGGAACTGTTTGATTAATCATAGAATCAATAGCCAATCTCAGATACTCTGGTTTTTCCTTCTTATAAAGTGACATCAAGACTGAATATTTTTGGGATTTTGCCGATTGTTCTACTTTTTCAATTCTTGAACTATCTTTCTTATCTATTGACTTACCACCTAAAATTTCTCCTGCTTTTGCCTGGTTTTCTCTGTATGTATCCACATCTACCTTCCCCATTCTCAGCAAATAATCCCCAAAATCCTCAGCAGTCGCCATATCGTCCTGAGTTATACCCTCTTGCTTTATAAACGCTTTCTTCACAGTATCAAATATGATCTTGACATCACCCGCAAAGCTTACATTCTGAATATATTTTCTATCCCAATCAAGCTTTTCTTCCCATGAAATGCCGTTACGCCCATTTACCTGAGCCAGTCCCGACAAACCCGGTTTCGCAGTATGTCTTGCTCTTTGTTCTTTCGTCATAAAGGTCATATCTCTGACCAACTGTGGACGTGGACCAATTACAGACATTGTACCATTTAGAATATTAAACGCCTCCGGAAGTTCGTCAAGACTTGTATTTCTCAGCCACTTGCCAAACTTCGTAAGTCTCACATCATCTGGAAGAAGCTCACCATTCTCATCACGTTCATCAGTCATGGTACGAAACTTGTACATTTTAAATACCGTTTCCTTGCCGTCTTTGCCAATCAGACCAGGACGATCCTGAGTAAATAGAACCGGACTTCCCAATTTCAGTTTAACAAGCGCTGCAACGCCCAAATATAGCGGAGAAAAAACAACTATAGCAGCCGTAGCGCAGGCTATATCGAGTATTCTCTTGCCATACTTCTCATATAAGCCCATTTTTCTTTTTTCAATAGGCTCTATCAAATCTGCTTCATATGTAGTTTTCTCAGCTTTTTTCTTCATAACATGAGCCGCAATTGCAGTAGCACCTACAACAGCACCCGTAAGCAAAGCAAATTTCTTACTCTTTTTCAAACTGCCTCTCCTTACTCAAAACAACTCCTGATAACCCGAATAATTCTCTCCTGCTGTTCCTCAGTCATCTTATTATCGCTAGGCAGGCAAGCGCCTCTGTCAAAGATATCAGCGCCCACATCTTCTGCACCGCCTGCGATATAAGCATTTGTGCGGCATCTAATACTGCCGTCGCGACCAACGCACTCGTGCATTCTGTACATAGGCTGCATGTGCATTGGCTTCCATATTGGTCTTCCCTCTGCATTTATGCTTGCTATCGCTTCCAAAATTTCAGTAGGACAGGTCTTGCCGGCTTCTTTGATGTACAAAGCCTCGCTGTCATTTCTGACCTGCTTGCACATTGCGTCTTTATCTATGATAAGTGCAGACAGCCAATAATTTGGCTCTGTTCCCTCAACGATAGGATTCATTTTAACAGGAAGTCCTTTAAGACCCTCTTTGTATCTCTCGTATATTGCTTTTTTCTGCGCAATATGCTCCTCAAGATGCGGATACTGACCACGAACGACTCCAGCAATAACATTCGACATACGATAGTTGTACCCGACCTCTTCATGCTGATACCATGCCGCATTCTCACGAGCCTGCGTTGACCACTTACGAGCCCTGTTTGCATCTTCAAGTCTGTTCGTCAGCAAACATCCGCCGCTAGAACCTGTTATTATCTTATTGCCATTGTAGCTTACAGCACTGTAATCGCCAAAACTTCCGCACTGTCTGCCGTCAATGGTAGCACCCATAGCCTCAGCAGCGTCCTCGATCAAAAGCGCACCATGCTTTTCGCATATTCTCTTTATCTCGTCCATTCTTCCAGGAAAACCGTATAACTCAGCGCTTACTACCAGCTTGACTTCAGGATACATCTCAAAAGCCTTTTCAAGCGCCACAGGATCCATGTTCCAAGTATCTCTGTCAGTGTCGATAAAAACAGGGATACCGCCCTCGTAAACAACTGGGTTGAGAGTAGCGTCAAAGGTCATGTCACTGCAAAAAACTCTTCTGCCCTCAAGAGCGCCATGAGATATAGCAGGCTTGCCATAAAGCCTCTCGCCAGCAAGCTTACAGCACAAGTGAAGCGCAGCCGTGCAGCATGAAAGGCCAACAGCATACTTGACTTCAGACTTCTCCGCCGCTATCTTCTCGACCTCATTTATATTCTTACCGACTGTAGACATCCAGTTGGTATTATAAGCCTCAGTAACATATTCAAGCTCCTCACCATGCATTGTAGGTGACGCAAGCCATACTTTTTGTTTAAAGGGTTCCTGATCATCTTTGTTATTGTACATAAATCAAGCTCCTAGCTAATTAATCTCTTCCATACAGATCTCTAGTATAGACCTTATCCCTAACATCATCAAGACAGCTGTCATATCTGTTAGCAACAATAGACTGGCTCATTGACTTGAATTTTTCCAAATCGTTTACCACCCTGCTGCCAAAGAACGTATCTCCGTCCTCAAGGGTCGGCTCATAAATTATAACCGTAGCACCCTTTGCCTTGATACGCTTCATAACGCCCTGGATACTGCTCTGACGGAAATTATCTGAGTTGGACTTCATTGTAAGCCTATAAACTCCTATAATAACGTCCTTTTCTCTATCCTTATCCCAATTACTGCTTCCGGTATAATAGCCTGCAAGCTCAAGCACCTTATCCGCAATGAAATCTTTTCTAGTCCTATTGCTCTCAACAATAGCAGACATCATGTTCTGTGGAACATCTTCATAGTTTGCAAGCAGCTGCTTTGTATCCTTTGGCAGACAATATCCACCGTAACCAAAGCTTGGATTATTGTAATGGCTACCTATTCTAGGATCAAGGCAAACACCATTTATAATATCCTGTGTATTAAGTCCCTTTACCTCTGCATATGTATCAAGCTCATTAAAATAAGAAACTCTCAACGCAAGATAAGTATTTGCAAACAGCTTAACAGCCTCCGCCTCGGTAAATCCCATAAAGAGCGTGTCGATATCTTCCTTTATCGCACCCTCCTGCAAAAGCTTTGCAAAAAGCTCTGCTTTTTCTCTTGTATCATCATCACAGCTTACGATAATTCTGCTTGGATACAGATTATCATACAAAGCCTTTGACTCACGGAGAAACTCAGGGCTGAAAATTATCTTATCAGTGCTATACTTTTCCCTTACTGACTTTGTGTAGCCAACTGGGATAGTACTTTTTATGACCATGATAGCCTCAGGATTGACTTTCATAACAAGCCCTATAACTGCTTCTACAGCTGAAGTATCAAAGAAATTCTTCTTGCTGTCATAGTTAGTCGGAGCTGCAATTATTACGAACTCTGCATCCTTGTACGCCGTTTCGCCGTCAAGCGTTGCCGTCAGATCAAGCTCTTTTTCAGCAAGATACTTTTCAATATAATCGTCCTGAATAGGCGACTTTTTATTATTGATAAGCTCAACCTTTTCAGGGATAATGTCAACAGCCGTTACATGATTGTGCTGTGCAAGCAATACTGCAAGCGACAACCCAACATAACCTGTTCCTGCTACTGCTATCTTTCTGTTCATTTTCTTAGCCTTCCTTATACTTTATAAAACTCTTTATACCATTGAGCAAATTTTCTCAGACCTTCTCTGAGAGGTGTGCTCGGTTTAAATCCATAATCTCTCTCCAATGGCTCTGTGTCTGCATAAGTAATAGGCACATCGCCCGGCTGCATCGGAACTAACTTTTTGTGACTTTCAAAATTATAATCAGCAGGAAGAACGCCTGCATTTATAAGTTCCTGCTGTAAAATATCAACAAAATCAAGAAGATTTTCTGGATTTTGATTTCCTATGTTATAAACAGCATAAGGTGGTAATGGCAAGCCGTCTTCACCATTTTTTCTTTCAGGAGCTCCTTGCATTACTCTCTTGATGCCCTCAACTATGTCATCAACGTATGTAAAATCTCGTTTGCAGTTTCCGTAATTAAAGATCTGGATAGTTTCACCCTTTAGAAGCTTGTTCGTAAATCCAAAATAAGCCATATCAGGTCTGCCTGCTGGACCATATACTGTAAAGAAACGAAGTCCTGTAGCAGGGATATTATACAACTTGCAGTAAGCATGAGCCATAAGCTCGTTGCTCTTCTTGGTAGCAGCATACAGACTCACAGGATTGTCTACCTTATCATCGGTACTGTAAGGAACTTTCTTGTTTGTTCCATAAACAGAAGAACTTGACGCATAAACCAGGTGTTCAACGCCTGTTTCACCGTTATCATAAGAATGGCGACACGCTTCCAATATATTATAAAATCCAATCAGGTTTGACTGAACATATGCATCAGGATTAGTTATGCTGTAACGCACGCCTGCCTGTGCTGCAAGATTAACAACAACAGACGGCTTGTAATCACTGAAAATTTTGTCTATCACATTTTTGTCTGATATGTCTCCCTTAATAAAAGTCCACTGACCACCAAGCTTTTCTATTTCCTTTAATCTCCATTCTTTTATGGACACATCATAGTAATTGTTCATATTGTCGATACCAACGATCTTGATATCATCAATAGTCTTAAAAAGCTCAATTACCAGATTAGAACCTATAAAACCTGCTGCCCCTGTTACAAGGACAACCTTACCTTCCAAATCAATTTTCTGCATATCTTTTACTCCCAACTTCATACACGTACAGCCACTACACAAAACATATAAATACATAAGCGCACTCATTCACGTTAATAATTTTATCACAAAATTTTAATCCAGTCAAGTATTTACCCCATACTTATGTATATTTTTTCAAAAATCGTACATTTTCAGTGTAATATACAATGCTAACCATTTACAAAAAGCTCAGTTTGTGCAATTTTATACTAAGCTGAAAGCTATAATTTTCTTCATTTAAAATTGTTAAATCATGAAACGTTTTGAATAATATTTTTACCACAAGATTTTTGTTCCAGACAAAAGCTGACTTGATTTTTATCTGCATTTTACACGGCTTTTATTGATTATCAGGCAAAACCAGCATATAATCATAATAGTAATTATGGCGAAGTATGAGAAATATGATTGGAGCGGTGTTTATGATAGTAAAAATTTTCTGTGCGGTTTTGGTAGCCCTTGGAGTGAGCGTTGCAATTGTTCTAGGCGGTCTGATAATTTTGGCTTCTTGTGTTAGTGGCAGAAAAAAGCCCACTGGTGACAATACCGCTGATGACGAGGACACATTTATTTACACAAATTATATGCAGGGATTTTACCTATAACTTTTTCTATCCTGCCAAGCTTTTTAAATAGTATACTCATCAAGTGGAGAGTGCTTTGCCCATAAGCATTCTCCACTTTTGTATACCATTTTTTATTCTATCACTCGACCCCCAAAAAACTATTGACACAGCCCGAAACTTGTGCTATACTCTCAACAAAATCAAATGAAACTACACGCAGAAAGGGCGTTTTATAATGACTGAAAAAGGAAAAATGCTTGCGGGCAAGATATATGACTCCTCCGACAAGGAGCTTGCAGAATTGAGGACAAAGGCTCACAAGCTTTCACAGCAGTACAGCAGTTTGTATGAAGATGATGAGAGAAGAAAAGCTATCCTTGACGAGCTTCTGCCCGACCATGGCGAGGGATTTTTTCTCCAAGGTCCTGTGTATTTTGACTATGGCGTTTTCACAAAGTTCGGCTCAGGCTGCTATGCAAACTTCAATCTGACAGTGCTTGACACCTGCCCTGTGACGATTGGCGACAACGTGTTTTTCGGTCCCAACTGCACCATTGCCACACCTGTTCACCCATTCAGATGGCAGGAGCGTAACATGAAGAAAAAGTCTGACGGCACTGTTTATGATGATGAATACGGCAAGCCTATCACAATACACTCCAACTGCTGGATAGCGAGCAATGTTGTCATCACAGGCGGAGTTACCATAGGCGAGGGCTGTGTTATCGGTGCAGGAAGCGTTGTCACCCGTGACATACCGCCAAATTCTCTTGCGGCAGGAAATCCATGCAGAGTTATCCGTGAGATAACAGAGGAGGATTCTATCAAGTACAAAGCAGAACTTTTCTAGGCACACCAAAATACCCCTGACCAGAAAATGATCAGGGGCATTTTTATCGTCTGTCGGATCATTGAGTATAGACCCATTTTCTATCGGACCACGCTCCGTTATAAGTCTTTCCGCCTTTGACAGTGTAGCTTCTTACACGTACGTAATATTTTTGATATCTTGCAAGCCCAGAAACTGTCTTTTTATCGGTGCGGTTGTTTGTTACCTTTACGCTTTTTGCTCCCTTAAAGTCGGAACGCTGTGAGTATGATATTTCATATCCCGTGGCAGACCCTTTCTGTGCATAATCTATAAAGAAGCCTGCATATGTGCCGTAAAGCTTCTGTATCACCTGCTTTGCAGGATAGATAGTAAAGCTTTTGGTGATAACTCCGCCGTAAATGCCCTTGCCTGTGATAGTCACCTTTGCGGTGCCGACCTTTGTGTTTGCAGAATATTTCACAGTGTAGTCTGTGCCGTTTTTAAGGGTCTTTGAGCCGTATTTTACTGTGATCTTCTGCGTTATCGCCTTGCCGGTAAAGCTTTTTGAAGAAATACCGCTGACCTTTGCGTTTGCAAAATTAGTCTTTGCCGTCACAATGCTTTTAGCGTCTGACCAGTTGCCGTAATAGGTCTTTCCGCCCTTGACAGTATAAGAGCGAACTCTTACATAATATGTCTTTGAAGCCCCTAATCCAAGTACCGTCATCTTATCCGTCTTGTTGGTGGTGGATCTGTATGTGGAAGCATTTGAAAAATCAGATCTTGTGCCATACTGGACCTCATAGCCTGTTGCAGATCCTTTCTGCACAAAATCCACAAAAAAGCCCTTGTATCTTGTTTCAAGCACCTGTATCTGCTGTTTTGCAGGATTTATAACAAAGGAAACGGTCTGCTTGCCCTTATAGTTTCCGTAAAATTCAACTGTTATCTTGCCCGTTCCAACGTTCACGTTTGAGGAATACATCACCATATAATCAATATAACGCTCTAGGGTCTTATTGCCGTCCTTTATAAGCACATCAGGTGTTATCTCCTTGCCGGTGAACGACAGCGGTGTAGCATAATAAATCTTGAACTTGGAAGCGTCCTTTGGCTGGATAGTAAAGCTTTTTGCAACAGAGCCTCTGTATTCGCCTTTTCCAACAAAGGTCATTTTTGCAGGTCCTGCGTTACGATTGGTCTTATAATAAACAGTGTAATCCACGCCCTCTTTAAGCTCTTTGCCCTCATAGGTGAGCGTTACGTCAGGCTGTTCAATATTCTTTCCCGTGTATGTGAAACTGTTCTTGAAGCCTGATATCTCGCAGTCTGCAATAAGCTTGCTGTCAGAATACTCCGCTGTGACAGTCATATCCTCTGTGACGTTTTTATAGTCCTTGTCCCAGCCTGTAAAACGCAGACCCTTCATAGCAGGGGCTTTCGGAGCTTTTGCAGACTTACCATATTCCACTGTCTGCTGACTTATAACCTTGCCGTCCTTATCCACAAACGTAACGTTATATGTATAAGGCTTCCATGCGGCATAAAGGGTCTTTGCGCCGCCTGAATATGAGATGCTTTCTATTCTTTCACCTGAAAGTGCAGCGTTATCATACCAGCCTGCAAAGTCTGCACCCTCTTTTGTCGGCTCGGAAAGCGTCACGCTTTCGCCTTTGCTGAGGTATTCTGGATTGCCTGTGCTGTTCGTGCCGCCATTTAAAACATAGTCGATAGTGACAAATTTTGCTTCAACAAGCTTTGCCTTTACTGTGCTGTCAGCAGTATAAACTGTGTTTGCATCGACAGCAATGCCGTTCTTGTACCATTTAAGAGCATAACCGCTTTGCACTTTGACAGCAGGATATTTCACCTTGCCGTCCTTATCAGTGCAGGCATAATGCTTGCCGTCGGGAGCTTCAAATGTTATCTTGTGGGAAGCCTGCTCCCCAGGACGAGTTAGCCTTGCTTTGCCGCCTGCCATTGTCCACCTGCCGCTGTCTGTCTGCTTTCCGCCAACGGTATTCAGCGAATAAGCTGCAGAGCTTGTAACGTTAGACAAAGCCGTTTTCTTTACCTTGCTGTCAGAAAAGTTGCTATTATACCAGCAACCGGCAGATTGCTGTCCATAATAAAAAGCGTCATTATCGATACTGCCCACCATAGCTTTAGCATTTGAACTGCTTGACTTTGCAAGGTCTGAAGCGCACTCTGTCAGGGTCAGACCACCTGCTTTGCCCACGATTCCGCCTGCCGAACTTGTACCCTTGACAGTTCCGCTGAACGTACAGCGTTGAATAGATACCGCATCAAATTCACCAACGATCCCGCCTGCGTACTTACCGCTGACAGTTATTTTCTCAGCACTGAGATCTCTTATCTGCGCTCTGTCCTCAGCGTAGCCGAACAGACCTGCATAAGAATTGTTTTGGATAACAGCGTTTTTCAGAACGTGTCCGTTGCCGTCAAAATATCCGCAAAAAGGCTTTGAAGCCGTTCCTACTGCCGATATCTTTGCACCACCGAAGTCGATGTCTTTTTCAAGCACAACACGCTTTCCTGCAAAGCTTTCACCGCCTGATACACGCTTTGCGAAGTTTTTCCAATCCGTCGCTGTCTTTATAACAAGGCTTTGTTCCTTTATCTCTTTCGCCTTTGCCTTTATAAGAAGCTTGGCATTGGTGATATCGTTCTTTGAAGCGTTTTCATCTGCAATAACTTTCTTGCCGTTGTTGACCTCACGCTCATAACCGCTCTGCTTTTCATACTTTGCCACAAGTGTTTCAAGCTCGCTTTTATCAGACTTATCTATATCATCGGTATAGGCAAATATTATAGGCTGACCAGTATAAGCGTCCTTGTCGGTAACGTCGGTCCAACTGTCGCCGTCATTGGAAATATACGCCTGACCAGGCTTCATGACCCCGTCTGAATAGCCATAAACGGTCACATAACCTGAGCCGTCATCACCGCTGAATGTCATCACGACAGAATATCTTTCACCCTCGTCAAGCTCAACATCAGGGATATCCACGGTATAGAATCCGTCGCTCTGCACCTTTCCGCTGACCTCACATTCAAGTATCCCCACAGGAGTGCTGTCTGAAACAGAAGTGTAGACCTGCACGGTGTAGTCAGACTTTCCGGTGTAGCCAAGATACATAAAGCCCACTTTGTCAAGAAGCTCGTCTTTTTTTGCTGTAAAAACATCAGCACCGCTCATTTTGTTTTCATTGCTAACATAAAATATAGAATTATCCTTATTAGCAGGATAATGGTAATTATTATCACAGCTTTCAGTGAGGTCGAATGCCACCCAATCGGTCATTTCTGCCTCTTCATAGGATATCCAGTAATAACCGTCCGTGCCACTGGATACTCCCCAAGAGCCTTTCACAAGCCATGCCCCGTTTTTCTTTGGCTGATAGCCTGCAAGGAAATTTGACTTGCTGTAATTATCGTCCCAGCCCACTACGCTTACGGCATGATTTATTCCACTATATTTTGTAGTTTCCGGATCGTAATAGCTTTTGTTATCAAAGGTCATATACAGGTCGTCTGCATAATAGCTCACCATTACTCCGCCAAGCTCTTTTATCTTGTTTTTAATGGCGTTTCGTCCGCCTGTGATAGTGGAAGCGTAATTAAGCTGATATTCGCAAACTCCCTTTTTCTCCTCAGATACGATAGTGGCTTCCGTTCCGTCGGACACGAAAGGCTCATATTCATCATAGCAAAGTCCTCTATGAGCCGCCATTGCAAGGGACGAATCCATCCACGTTCCGCCGCAATCCCATATTGACTCGTCAAATCCGCCGTTAGCATATGTAGAGAGGGCAAGGCTCGGCACAGAAAACTGCACGTTTTGATTTTCAAGCCCCTTTTGGATAAGATTGCTCTCAGTGCAGGAAAGTGCCGCAAACGCCCAGCAAGTGCCTGTCTGGAACTGATTTTTGATAGTCGTCAGCGTATTCTTAGATCTGGGGTCATATTTCGCAGGCAGCGAAGCCGTTGCCTTTTGTGCATAAGCTGAAGCCCCATCGTCCGTACCGACCAAATCTTCATCAGCGATCTCCGATTTTTCCAGACCTTCCTTTTCGTAGCCATAACCATTATCAGTAAAAATTATCCTGCCCATCTTGAATTTCGGGCTGTCATTATCTCCGCCATGCTCCATATCCGCAAAAGCTGCGCAAGGAAACTGCACTGACAATATCGCTGCCGTCAAAATGGCGGCACATTTATAGATCACCTTCATAAAGATCTCCTTTCTGCTTTTCTGTTATTTAGTTGCACAAAGTTTCTTTTGGTTACTATTTTAATGATTACTTTTTTATCTTTTTCTCCCCACTGAGATAATATTTTTCTTAGTAAGCACAAGTAGCACAATGCCAAGCAAAAGTATCAGCGGCCAAGTAAGATACGGTCTTTTATCATTATCAATATCGGTCACGACCTTATCAGGCTCACCGTTTTTATCAGTGTTGTAATACACGTTCACTTTTTCGTTCTGACTCACATAATATGTGCCTGTGAAGATCTCTCTTGTGTACTCCCTGCCGCCAACATCAAAAGCGACAGTTATGTAATATGTTTCAGCTTTGTTGCTTGCCTTTTTGTTGTGTCCCCAAGTTTTCAACTCATGGTCTATCCACTTCACATAGCCTGTGGTTTTCTCAGCATTTGACATGAAAACCCTGTTTGAAACATACTTGCTGAGATTATAGATAGTAGAGAAACCACCCATAAGAATAAAAACGATACTCAGAGCGATAAGCCCTGCATTTTGCTTTTTCATTTGATATACCCCCTGAACAGAAATGTTGTGTTAATATGAATTTATTATATCATATGAGAACATGGAAAGTCAATAAGCCTATCCCATCTTTCCATAAGTCTTATGGACATATTTATTAGTACGGTTTTGATCGTTGAGGTAAGCCGCTATTTTCTTTCTGCTGTAAGGACTTTTTTATAAGATCATGTTGAAACTTTATTTTCTTCATTTTTCGAACAATTCTTGACTTTGTTACAAATCTGTGTTATACTAATCATAAACAAACGGTCGGTACATACAAAGGAGCGAAGCAACATGAAAACAACTGAGCAACAGCACAATGAGCGGAAACGTGAACTAATGGAAAAGTGCTTCGAGTGCTATGCGGAAAACGGGCTCACAGGCACAGGAATTAAAGCACTAGCCGATGCGTGCGGATGCACGAAAGCAAATTTGTATTCGTATTTTAAAAACCTTGATGAACTGATCATTGAGTCAACGGCATACTGTATGGAAAAGGTTGAGGACGACTTTATGGAGATGGCACCCACCGACCCCGAGGATGTTGTCCGTTTTGTGAAGGAGGTCCCGTATTGGACAGCAAAAAAGCATGGAAAAAAATATCGCCTGATGTATCAGATATATACGCACCCGAAGTATATCGAGCACGGCAAGAAATTCTTTGAAGGCGTGAACGAACGCTATACCGAGTACGCCAAGCAGCTGGAGCCGAAGATCGGCATTCCCTATACGGTCATCACGCCGCTGATCTTTATATTCGTCCGCGCCTGCGTTCATTATGCGATGTTTGAGGATGAATATTATCTGAAAACCCAGATGGAGGTCTTAAAACAGGGGGTCGCCCTGTTTGTGGATAAGTACAAAGCAAACCAAGCATAAGCCAATCGACCGCCGCTCATTTACGGCGTGGGCAGCGGCGCAAAGCTCCGCCGTGATAAACAATTCCGAACGGAGGAAAAAAGATGAAAACAGAAAAAAACTACTCTTTTGGCGCTTTGCACCGCTCTTTTGGTGCTTTGCAGCGTGCTTGCCATAGGATGGAGCAAGGCGGCAAAAACAGGCGACGCACTGCCGGAGGTGCGAAACAACGGCACGGCGATTCAGTGGAAATACGGCGACGAAGCCGACTGGCACGACCTTGTGGCGCTTACCGAGCTGCGGGGCGCTGCCGGAGAAAACGGAACAGACGGTAAGAACGGCATTAACGGCGTTGACGGTAAAGACGGAGCCGATGGAAAAAACGGCAAGGATGGAATTGACGGTGCCAACGGTAAAGACGGAGCCGATGGAAAAAACGGCAAAGACGGTATCAACGGCACTAACGGCATTAACGCCAAAAGCATAGAGGTGCAGCGAGCTAAAACCCACATACAGTGGCGTTACGAGGGCGATGAGTGGCAGGACCTTGTGGCGATAGCCGACATCACAGGTCCCACCGGGCAGAAAGGTGCAGACGGAGCAAACGGAAAGACACCGGAGTTCCGTGTAAGCGAAAACACCCTGCAGTGGCGTTATGTCGGCGATGAAATATGGATGAACCTGTATGATCTTTCGGTTTTGAAAGGTCTTGACGGCAAGGACGGAGCCGACGGCAAGGATGGAACAAACGGACAAAACGGCTCCGATGGCGCGGACGGCAACACCCCCTTCATTGGTGAAAACGGCAACTGGTGGATCGGAGAAACCGATACGGGCGTAAAGGCTGCCGGAACAGACGGTACTGACGGCATCGACGGCGAAAAGGGAGACAAGGGCGACAAAGGTGACAAAGGTGACAAAGGCGAAAAGGGAGACAAGGGTGAAAAAGGTGACAAGGGAGATGCAGGTCAGAACGGCAGCTGTTCGGGATATTTTTACGGAGAGGCAAACTCTCCGAGAACAGTACTGAATAACAGTCGTGTCAATATTTCTGTCTACGAAAAAATAAACAAGGGTGGCTTGATTTCATCCTACATGAATAATATTACACTTAAAAAGGACATATTTACAATGTCTGCTTAAGCGGTTCTCTCGAAGTTGGTTCAAACGAATTCAACAACAGCGGCAATTACTCTATTCAGATGACAGACGGTTATGATGACGATCTGTGCAGGGAACTTACACGAATAAAAAGAGACGGGGCAAAAATACCGTATACCAATGATCAACATTCCTTTAATTTCAACAGAGTGTATGATGCGTCAAATAAAGACATTACATTGCAGTTGTGGTTTGAAAATTCGGCATACAATACTTATCTCGGTGGCTTCAGAGGTACCATTACAATAACCGCTCTTGACTGAGCCGATATACACGAAAACAGAGGTAACGGAAAATAAAAAAACGAATACTCAGTATCATGCTCACCCTTTGTATGGTTCTTTGCATTGTGTCGACAAGTGTATTTGCCGAGGATAATATGGCAGCGAGTGGGACGGCGGAAGTTTCCACAGCGGCGGAACTGGTTTCAGCAATCAGAGAAGCTTCATACGGAACAGTCAAACTCACGTCAGACATTACCATTTACACCACATTAGTGGTCAACCGCACCGTCACTCTTGATCTCAACGGTTATGTGCTGAAATACAGCAGCAGCAGTGCAGGGCATGTAATCACTGTGTCCAGTGGTATTTTGACAATTGAAAACAGTGACTATACAAAATCACACAATTTCCAAAAGAAGTATAATTTATATGTAAATGATTTTTTTATATTTTGCTCCGTTTAAAATCATACTAATTTTAGCTTTTAATTTTTTTCATTCCAAAAATCGCCCTGTTTCGTTCTATAAATTACCTCTTATAAACTTTGTTACGGGTCATATAATATTATTGCAAACCCGAAAAACAAATGAAAAGGAGATACGAAACTGAAAGGTATCACAACTCAGGAAGGCAGAGAAACACTTAACAAGTTCAAGATGGAAGCAGCTAACGAAGTTGGCGTAAACCTCAAGCAGGGCTACAACGGCGATCTTACAGCTCGTGAGGTCGGCTCTGTAGGCGGTCAGATGGTCAAGAAGATGATCGACGCTTACAAGACAACAGGCAACAAGTAATTCCTCCCAAAAGTCCAAAAAACTCCGCCGTGGCATTTCGCTGTGGCGGAGCTTTTTACTTGAAATCAGGCAAAAAAAGTAGTATAATATACACATAGGGTCGGGGTAAAGATCATAGTAAAGAGGGATAAATATGTTGACTAAAAAAATCGCCGCAGGACTTACAGCTTTTGTTATAACAGCTTATGCCATAAATGCGTCCTTCTTCCAAATAATAATACGATATGATTTTTTATAGGATTACATACTAATATTGGTTAATATTATTGCACATTCTACATAATTTGTCAATATAAGCTGCGTGATTTGTTATATAATAAACAATAACTGATATCAAACTGACTAAGCACTTTGAATGCAAATATGTATTGACATCAAAACAATTTGGTAGTATTATATTGGTATAAACTTGATTTTTTTAGGGGGTATTCTTATGAAGAAACGAATAGCAAGCTTGTTTACCAGTTTGCTTATGATCGTTAGTTTAATGGTCGTTATGCCAACTATGTCGGTGAGTGCAACGCAAAGTAAAATAAACAATTTTAACAAATCATATACTTTAACAGGAAATGCACAAAATGATATGGTTGCTATTGCTAAGGCACAAATTGGAATGACACAGTCACAACTTGGTTATACGGAACAATGGTGTGCAGATTTTGTTAGTGATTGTGCAAGACTAGCTAATCAGAGCATTGCAATACCGGCAAATGGCTCCTGCTATAGCTTGATGAATGCGGTAAAAAATGCAGGAGGTCATACTGTTAGTAAAAGTGAAGCACTTCCGGGAGATTTAGTTTTCTTTAGCTCGTCATCAAATCCTAATGGTGGTGCACATGTTGAATTGGTGTATGGATATTCCAATGGTGTTTTAAAGTCAATAGGTGGAAATTGTCATATAGATGGCGTTTCTAAAGTTTATGATCGCTCAAATGGTAAAAGTTCATCTGTTTCATACTATTGTGTAATTAGACCAAATTATACGTCTTTACTTCCTGGAAAATCAACAATAAACGTTAAGCCTGGAACATCATATAAATGCACGACGTTCAACTGGACTGCTTCAAGTAATACAAAAGTATATTCAATTAAAATACATAAGAATGGTACTCTTTTTAAGGAAAATACTACTGCCGCAACGAGTTGGAGTGTGATCCTTCCTGTAGGAGATTATGAAGCGTATGTTGATTCGTGTAATGATTCAGGATATACTTGTAGTAACACTGTAAAGTTTACCATTGAAAAGGGTAATCCTGTTCCTAGCAGCACAACTGTGTCTGCTTCCGCAGGCACGAATTATACGCCTACATCAATTTCTTGGTTAAAAACGGCAAATACCAATGAATATGATGTGAAAATATGGAGAGGAACGGCACAAAAAGGAGAGGCTTACAAGATTTTATGGGGTGAGAAAGGAACAAGTTGTCTTGTAGATTTACCAGCGGGATATTACGAAGCCTATGTTGATAGTCGAAATGATTATGAGTGCAGCATGAGTGCCAACATTGTAAAATTTACTGTTACAGATGGAAATTATTTGGACATAGGTGATGATTTTTATGCGTCGTTACTCATATATAAAAATTGGCTTAATGTTACTAATGAGAATGGTTCAATAACTGTACAGAAAAGTGAGAATGCTTCTGCAAGACAGATTTGGTTTTTTGATAGACAAAGCGATGGTTCATATACTATAAAGAACTGCGCTGATGGGAGCTATTTAGATTCTTGTAGTCCAAATGGTGGTCTGGCTCAATCAAAAAAGTACAGTGGGTCAAATACTCAAAAATGGTACATTTTTGGAAGATGGTCTGGAGAGTATTATTTTAAACCCAAAAGTGTAAATATCGTGCTTGATGTGAAGGGCAATATTACCACAGGCGATAAAGTGCAAGTTTGTGGTTTGAATTATAGGGATTCACAAAAATTTGCTATATACAAACTTGATAGTTATATACTCCCTTCAAAGATCAACTTGAACTCAGGTTCTGCAACTATAGAAGCAGGAACAACCAAGTCTTTAACTGCAACGATTTTACCGACAAATTCAACAAATAAAACGATTATATGGTCTACTAGCGACGCTTCTATTGCGACGGTAAGTGGTGGTACTGTAACTGGTAAAAAAGCAGGAACAGTAACGATTACAGCAAAAACAACCAACGGATTAACGGCAAATGCACAAATAAAAGTTGTTTCTGGTCATACTTTTGGCACATGGACTACCACAAAAAATGCAACTTGCACTCAAGTTGGTACAAAAAGTCGGAAATGTACAGTTTGCGGAAAAACAGAAACACAGACCATTGCAAAGACTGGACATAAGTCAGTAACTGACAAGGCGATCCCTGCCACCTGCACAACAGACGGCAAGACCGAGGGTTCACATTGCTC
>OHHI01000627.1_pt1 | contig 18953 bp, 22 predicted proteins | sample 1568001 | NCBI WGS metagenome assembly OHHI01 (sample SAMEA3879506, study PRJEB24766) | human gut metagenome | biome: human-associated habitat; feature: feces | place: USA | collected 1985/1987
ATTGAGGACGGGCTGCTGAAGAGGTGCGGAGCGGGGAGGAATGTGGTGTATATGAGAAATAAGTAGTAAAAAAGCGAATCAAACACAATGTAGAATTAAAATAGGAACTTTTGGATTTATACCTGAAATGTTTTTACGTGTAAAAGTTGTTAATTAATCAATGTGAATTGATCTCTCTACTTGCTAATTTGTATATTTGTTAATCGAAAACATCGAAATAGTATACACACACATCTTCAGATGCTTCCTTTGGAGTATGTCTTACTCATAAATAAGCTTTCGGAGGTGGCATAAATAATCTAAGAACTATGGATTTCACTATCATTTCTCATGTTAAGAAAAATGAATTTACGCCAACTGATGAATGGGCTGTTCAGAGTAATGAAGAACACAATCAGGGTGTTGCTAATTGGGCGGGACTGTTTGCTGGAGAATTTGATTGTGCTGATTGGGGAAAGGTCATAGGACTACTTCATGATAAGGGTAAAGAAAAGAAAGACTTCCAAAACTATATTAGGAAAATATCTGGATATGATCCAAATGCGCCGAACTGGAAGGATAAAACGCATGCCTATGTTGGTGCTTTGTTAGCTCAAAAGTACTATGGTTGTTTATCTGTTTTTTTAAGTAATCCTATCATGGGACATCATGCCGGACTATATGATTATGGTGACTTTGAAACACAAATGAAACTTCCTCTTCCTTTGGAAATAAATAGTGAATGGCAAAACATAAACTTGGCGGTTCCTTCGCATTTGAGTTCACTGAACGCATTTGATTTTCACCATTTTGTACGATTACTTTATTCATGTTTGGTGGACGCCGACTTCCTTGATACGGAGAGATTTATGAATGAAGGCAATGCTGCATTGCGTGGACAAAAAGATGATTTACAGCAATTATCCGTTAAACTGGAATCATACTTGACCGCATTGGCTATAAAATCGATTGACTCTCCGGTTAATCGTATTCGCAATATCATCCAGAAGAAATGTCTGGAGAAATCCAAGGAAACTCCCGGTTTCTATAGCTTAACAGTGCCAACAGGTGGTGGAAAAACAATTTCTTCATTGGTTTGGGCGATAAATCATGCTAAAGAGTTTCATAAGAAACGAATAATTATTGCGATACCCTATACCAGTATTATTGTTCAGACAGCCGAGGTGCTACGAAATATCTTTGGAGAAGAGAATGTACTGGAACATCATTCGAATACTGACTTTGATGACATTGCAGATGCTGAACTAAAATTGAAAATGAAGCTCGCAACTGAAAATTGGGATTATCCTATTATTGTTACTACGAATGTGCAATTATTTGAGTCGATGTTTTCAAATAAACCGTCGGCCTGTCGTAAATTGCATAATCTTTGCAACAGTGTGTTGATATTAGATGAGGTGCAGACGTTACCTTTAGAATATTTGCAACCTATCGTAGATGGATTGAAGACATTTCAGAGATGCTTTGGTACAACTGTATTGTTTACAACAGCCAGTCTTCCGGCTTTGAAAGGGGATTGTAAGGGGAGTGGACTTGCTATGCTTAATGGTATAAAAGATATATATGAGATTATACCCGGATCGCTTTGTTTGCATGATAAACTTCGTCGTACGAACTTATACTTTGATAAAGAAAGAAGTGATTATGACACTATTGCTCGGCGCTTGTCTCAGTATGACAGAGTTTTATGCATTGTAAATACTCGCAAGGATGCACAGGAGATATATAGCCGCTTGCCCGATGAAGGGATAACGTTGCATTTGTCCCGCATGATGTGCCCTAAACACTTGTCTGAAACGATAGCATTGGTAAAAAAACTTCTCAAGGATGAAAATTGTAAAATTATACGGGTTATTGCTACTCAATTAATTGAAGCCGGAGTCGATATTGATTTTCCGGTGGTTTTCCGACAAGAGGCCGGACTTGATTCAATTTTGCAAGCTGCCGGTCGCTGTAACCGCGAAGGAAAGCTGGCGATGGGGACTACTTATGTATTTAAGCTACATAGGCCATTACCATTGGGGTATATCAGCAATTCTGTAGATGCGCAGACTACATTGCTACAGACACAACCCGATGCAGATTGGTTTGCTCCGGAAACGATGCGGAGCTTTTTTGTACAGTTGTATAGCAGGACGCAGAATTTTGACAAGGCTGATATTAGAACTCTGTTATATAAACCTCGTGAGCTTTGCTTTAAAACAGCTGCATTGAATTTTCATTTAATAGAGAATGAAGGAAAAGGCATTATAGTCAATTATGATGATAGTTTGTCACTTGTGGAAGAGTTGAAACAAAAAGGTCCGAATTACTTGCTTATGAAACGGTTAGGACAATATATGGTTCACGTACATGATAGAGACTTCAACATGTTATTGCATGGAGGATTTGCAGAAGAAATTATTAGAGGAGTTTATGTAATGTCAGATCGTGATCAATATAGTGAAAAACTGGGGCTTATAGTAGAAAATCATTGGTTAGATGAAATATTAATCAAATAAAGATATATGGAATATTTTGATAAAGAGTATTGCTTGGAAGTATGGGGGGACATGGCTTGCTTCACTCGCCCGGAACTGAAAGTAGAGCGTGTCAGCTATGATGTGATTACTCCGTCGGCGGCTCGTGCTGTTTTTGAATCCATTTTTTGGAAAGATGCGATTCGTTGGGAGGTGACCAAAATAGAGGTTCTCAACCCAATAAAATGGACTGCTATCCGGAGGAATGAAGTGGGGGCGGTAGCGGGGAAGAATATAAAGAGTATCTATATAGAAGAAAAGCGCCAGCAAAAGAATGCTTTGTTGCTCAAAGATGTTCGCTATCGCATCTATGCTAAGTTAATCTTTATTCCAGTGCGTGATAGAAAAAACATGAAACATGACCCCGGTTCTGATGAGAATCCCGGAAAGTATAATGCAATGTTTGAGCGTCGGGCTGCAAAAGGACAGTGTTTTAATCAACCCTATTTGGGTACGCGAGAATTTGCTGCATCTTTCCGTCTTATAGATAAGAATGCCGGAGACTTGCGACCTGCGATAGATGAGAACAGAGATTTCGGCATAATGCTGTATGATATGGACTTTTCAGATATAAAGAATGTACAGCCGATGTTTTACCGGGCAAAAATGGTGCAAGGCGTAATTATGGTACCAGCTTATAATAGTGAGGAGATATTAAGATGATACTGAAAGCACTATATGATTATTATTACCGCAGTGGTGATTTAGCTCCCGCAGGCATTGAGATTAAAGAAATCGCTTTTCTTATTGTTATAGATAAAGATGGGAATTTTATTCGTCTGGAAGATCGAAGAATAGACAAAAAGAATTGCAGTAAATTTGCTGTGGCTAAGGGAGTTATCCGTTCAAGTGCTCCTGTTGCAAATATTCTGTGGGATAATTGTGCGTATGTACTTGGGCTGTCTGATGCGGATTTTTCTGATGCTGATGCGGCATTGGATGAAGAGAAAAGGAACAAGTGGGAAAAAGAGGTGAAAAAAGTGCAAAGCAAAAATTTGAAATGTAATTCAGTTTTTGTTGCACAGATAGAGAAACTATATGAAGAACATTCTGAAAGTGTAGAACTCCGCGCTTTACATCTCTTTTATGAAAGATACAACAAGGATCAGATATTGGAAGTATTGCAACAGGATATTAAGTGGCAAGATTTTAGCAAGAATCTGACACGAAATATATCTTTTATGATGGAGGGAGATACTGAGATTATTGCAGAAAAAAGGCATTTATTCCCTAAGGAAAAAGAAAAGTATAGCAACAAAGGACTTTGCCTGATAACAGGTGACTTTGGGGAAATTGTTGAGATAACCAGTGCTACTCCTATTCTTGGAGGACAAGCAACAGGGAAATTGGTTGCTTTTCAGGTAAATTCCGGTTATGACTCTTATGGAAGAAGTAAAGGCGGAAATGCCCCTATTTCCGCTGACGCAGAGTTCTGCTATACAACAGCCTTGAAGAATCTTTTGGATAAAGACTCCCGGAATAAGTTTAACATAGGATCACGTACATTTGCTTTTTGGGCTTCATCTGATAATGAAGTGACTAAAGAAGTAGAAGAGAGCGTATTCAGCCTGTTTGGCTTTGTTGAAGAAACAAAAGATGATCCGAATGCAAGAATAGAGCAAGCGCGTAAGGTTTTTCATGCTATTTATTCGGGGAGTTTGAACACTAATCTTGATTATAGATTTTATATCTTAGGATTAGCTCCGAATGCTGCCCGTATTGCTGTAGTATATTGGAGTGAATGTACACTGAAAAGCTTTGCGGGAAGTATCTTGAAACATTTTGAGGATATGGATATTGTGGATACACGTAAAGATGGAAAACCTTTCTTGGGCTTGCGAGCTATGATGAGCGCTGTAACTCTTCGTGGAAAAGTTGCTGATGTTCAGCCTAATCTCCCTGAAACTGTAATGAAAAGTATGTTGCAGGGAATTCCCTATCCATATACGTTGTTTAATGCTTGCATTAATCGCATTCGTGCGGAACAAGATGAAAATCAAAGTGTAACCATCGGGCGTGCGGCAATCCTTAAGGCTTATTTGAATAGATTATCCAATGATATTAATAAAAAAATAGAAGTTATGATTGATAAAGAAAATTCCAACCAGGGCTACCTTTGTGGCCGATTGTTTGCTGTTCTTGAGCGAATTCAAGAACGGGCTAACGGTGCTAGTACTATTCGCTCTCGTTACATGAATGCGGCATCTGCCACTCCTATAGCTGTATTTCCTACAATTCTGAATCTTTCTGTACATCATGCGGAAAAATTGGACAAGGGAGTACAGATTTGGTTTGAGCAAATCAAATCCGAAATCGTAGATAAGATTATGGCTGAAGGCTTTCCATGTCATCTTTCATTGCCGGATCAAGGTCGTTTTTTTGTAGGCTATTATCATCAGCGGCAATGTTTTTTTACGAAGAAAGATGATGCGATAAATGAATTAGAAAATAATGTTGAATAATAAAAAATAGAATCATGGAAGAATTATTATTGAAAAATCGTATTGATTTTATGTATTTTTTTGATGTGAGAGACGGTAACCCTAATGGAGATCCCGATGCTGGTAATTTGCCACGTGTTGATGCAGAAACAGGCATGGGTTTGGTGACGGATGTTTGTCTGAAGCGTAAAGTACGTAATTACGTGCAGGTGGCAAAAGGATGTGCTGAGGGCTTTGATATTTTTGTGAAAGAAAAGGCTGTTTTGAATAACCTTATTGATGCTTCCTATGACATCCCAACTGTTAAAGAAAAGAAGGATGAAGGGGATAAAAGAGAAGCTGCGCGTAGCGTGATGTGCCAAAAATACTATGATGTACGTACATTTGGTGCAGTGATGTCGACAGGTAAAAATGCTGGGCAGGTTCGTGGACCTATTCAGTTGACATTTGCCCGTTCCATTGACCCTATAACAAGTATGGAGCACTCTATTACTCGTATGGCAGTGGCTACGGATGCTGAATCTAAAAAACAAAGTGGTGACAATCGTACAATGGGGCGTAAATCTACTGTTCCCTATGGTTTGTATGTTTGTCATGGCTTTATTTCTGCTAATCTTGCTAAACAAACAGGTTTTAATGCGGATGATTTATCAATCTTTTGGGAAGCCTTGAAAAATATGTTCGATAATGATCGTTCTGCTGCTCGTGGACTAATGAGTGCACAGAAACTGATTGTTTTCCGACATGATTCTGAATTGGGTAATGCCCCGGCAAATAAATTGTTTGATCTTGTCAAAGTGGAAAAGAATCCGGAAACAGTAGCCCGCTCATTTGCTGATTACAAAATAACCATTGACAGGAATAGTCTTCCTACAGGTATTACAATCGAAGAAATCCTTTAAAATGGATTATTCAGAAGATGATATGCTCATGTTGTCGGGGATACAACATTATATGTTTTGTCCTCGACAATGGGCATTAATACATATAGAACAACAGTGGCAGGAGAATAGGTTGACAGTCGAAGGAAATCTTCTGCATAATAATGTTGATAATCCATTCTATCGGCAAAAAAATGGTGAAACAATTACTTTGCGCTCAGTCTCTGTTGCTTCCAAGAAATTAGGTTTGTATGGCATAACTGATGCTGTAGAACTTAAAGCGACAAAGGATATGTCTAATGCCATTTCACATCCTTCTTATCCTGGATATTGGGTTCCTTATCCTGTTGAGTATAAGCGTGGTCATAGTAAGCCGGATGAAAGAGATGAAGTGCAATTAGCGGCTCAAGTCATCTGCCTGGAGGAAATGTATGGTATTCATATTTTTACAGCAGCTCTTTATTATGGTGAAACCCGACATCGAGAAGTGATTGTGATAAGCGATAAATTGCGAGAATTGACATGCAGATTAGCGGACGAAATGCATTGTATTTATTTAAAGGGCGATGTCCCTAAAGCTGTAATGAAACCTCATTGTAGAAGTTGTTCACTCTTTGATATTTGTTTACCTCAACTTAATAAGAGATTATCGGTATCTGATTATTTAAAGCAAAATCTTTATGAGGAAATTACTTAATACTCTATATATTACTACTCCTGAGTCTTATTTAAGCAAGGATGGATTGAATGTTGTTGTATCTGTGAAGCAAGAGGAAATTTTTCGTATTCCTATTTTGAATATAGAGGGTATCGTGACGTTTGGATATATGGGTGCAAGCCCTGGATTGATGAAGCTTTGTGCAGATAATGGTGTATCATTGACATTTCTGTCTCCTTCCGGAAGATTTATCAGTAGAGTGCAAGGACCGATAAAAGGAAATGTATTGCTCCGAAAAAAGCAATACATTTTGTCAGATGATCAGGTATATACGATGCATCTTAGCCGATTGTTTATTGGTGGTAAAATTCAAAATTATAGAAATATTCTGAGGCGTTTTATACGTGATAATGGTGTGAATACTGAAGTAGAAGATGCCGCATCTTTATTGCTTATTAGAAAAAATGAGTTGTTAAGAGCAAAAGATTTAGATCAATTGCGTGGGATAGAAGGGGACGCTGCTTATGTGTATTTTGGAGTATTACCACATTTAATTCTTAATCAGAAAGTCGATTTTATTTTTAAGGGACGGAATCGTAGGCCTCCGAAAGATGCGGTTAATGCTATGCTTTCTTTTGCGTACACATTAATAGCAAACGATGTTGCGGCAGCGTTAGAAACAGTAGGGCTTGATCCTTATGTTGGCTTTTTGCATTCATTGCGTCCGGGGCGTACCTCTTTAGCTTTAGACTTGATGGAAGAAATGCGTGCATATTTAGGGGATAGGTTAGTGCTTTCTTTGATTAATAGGAAACAAATATGCATTAAAGATTTTTGCATGCAAGGGGATGAGGGTATTGTAATGACTGATTCCGGAAAGAAAATATTTCTTTCGGCATGGCAAAACCGTAAGAAAGAATTTATTATTCATCCTTATTTAGGTGAGAAAATTCCTATTGGTTTGTTGCCCTATGTTCAATCAATGCTATTGGCTCGCTATATGCGGGATGACTTAGATAATTATCCTGTATTTTTAATTTCATAGAAATGTTTATATTAGTGACTTATGATGTAGATACTCAATCAGAGACGGGAGCTAAACGATTGCGTAAAGTGGCTAAAGAATGCTTGAATTATGGACATCGTGTTCAGAATTCAGTATTTGAATGTGTATTGTCTGAAGCACAATTTTTGATTTTTAAATCGAAAATCATAAAAATAATAGATTGTAATTTGGATAGCGTTCGTTTCTATTTCTTGAGTAAGAATTGGAATAGGCGAATTGAATGTTTAGGGCGTGAAACCGCTATTGATGTGAATTCTGAACTTATAATTTAGTGTATTGCGAATGTGAAGTATTGCATATTTTGTGTATCTTTCGCAAGTGCTAATAATCAGTCGTTAAGGTTCTTTTTCAAAGAAAAATGTGTCCTTTATAAAAATAGGTTTTCTATCTTCGCAAAATGCTCTTTAATCATATAAGAGTATCAATACTTTAAAGCGAAAGAGTCACTCCTTATGTGGGAGTGTGGATTGAAACCGTTAACATTTGAATACAATCGCAAAAGCTGCGAGTCACTCCTTATGTGGGAGTGTGGATTGAAACTGGCCGGGGGGAGCGAAGCGGGGCTAAACAATAGTCACTCCTTATGTGGGAGTGTGGATTGAAACCGTCCGTGGTCGGACCATCGCATCGCTCAAAAGGGTCACTCCTTATGTGGGAGTGTGGATTGAAACTTGCCGGTAGAACGAGGCAAGGTACTTGCAGAATGTCACTCCTTATGTGGGAGTGTGGATTGAAACAAGGTATGGTAGTCAACGAAACTACTTCTTTACCATGTCACTCCTTATGTGGGAGTGTGGATTGAAACGCTCCCTCCGACCGGATCCGTCTTCGGTCTCGCTTGTCACTCCTTATGTGGGAGTGTGGATTGAAACGAATCTGCCGGAGCGCATAGACTTTTTAGCCGGAGTCACTCCTTATGTGGGAGTGTGGATTGAAACAGTCTCGCTTCGCTCCCCTCCACCCGACCGGACGTGTCACTCCTTATGTGGGAGTGTGGATTGAAACGTTTTTCATTACACCCTAAAGGTAATTAATTTAGTCACTCCTTATGTGGGAGTGTGGATTGAAACAACGTCACAAGGGGAAAACTGGCAAAACGTTTGGTCACTCCTTATGTGGGAGTGTGGATTGAAACAGCTGCAATCTTATACGATTGCGACGGTGGGACGAGTCACTCCTTATGTGGGAGTGTGGATTGAAACTTACTAGAATCTCTACCTTTACATATCATTTAAGTCACTCCTTATGTGGGAGTGTGGATTGAAACTATCTATCTCATTTCTTCGCCAACACTCCTTATAGTCACTCCTTATGTGGGAGTGTGGATTGAAACGTTAAACTATCATTCGGGCGCAAAGATCGTACGTGTCACTCCTTATGTGGGAGTGTGGATTGAAACCCTATTTTATCATAGGGATTTTCCTTTGGAATTGTCACTCCTTATGTGGGAGTGTGGATTGAAACAGGCGCAAAGATAGTACGTGATGCGGGTAAAGTGGTCACTCCTTATGTGGGAGTGTGGATTGAAACGGGAATGGCCGCTGTGAGCTTAAGAATATGCCTGGTCACTCCTTATGTGGGAGTGTGGATTGAAACAAACCGTCCCGAACGCATAGATTTTTTTGCTGGGTCACTCCTTATGTGGGAGTGTGGATTGAAACCCAATTGGTCACACAGAGTTGGAAGTATCGGCAATGTCACTCCTTATGTGGGAGTGTGGATTGAAACCCAAATGATGAATGCGTGAACGTTCATGCTCATCGTCACTCCTTATGTGGGAGTGTGGATTGAAACTGGGGGAAAACCCTATAATAAAGTAGGGAAATCCGTCACTCCTTATGTGGGAGTGTGGATTGAAACGACCATCAACAACGAGTTACCATCAATCGAAGAAATGTCACTCCTTATGTGGGAGTGTGGATTGAAACAAGGCATCTAATTGGTCGCTATATTCGGGCAAGGTCACTCCTTATGTGGGAGTGTGGATTGAAACAAGCATATATGGATAATCATTTTAAGTTTAGACGTCACTCCTTATGTGGGAGTGTGGATTGAAACATATCATATTGGTTTTAATTGATATGTAAAGGTGTCACTCCTTATGTGGGAGTGTGGATTGAAACTATAAACACTTTTGAAATTAACGACGTTGAACACGTCACTCCTTATGTGGGAGTGTGGATTGAAACAAGAATATAACACGTTTGGATATATGCTGTGACACGGTCACTCCTTATGTGGGAGTGTGGATTGAAACTTGCTTTATCTATCTCATTGCGTCTCCAACACTCGTCACTCCTTATGTGGGAGTGTGGATTGAAACTTATGTCGTAAACATTCCATCTTTCCGGTCACGGTCACTCCTTATGTGGGAGTGTGGATTGAAACCCCCGAGGGAATTGTTATTGCACAAAGGTAGCAAGTCACTCCTTATGTGGGAGTGTGGATTGAAACGACATCACGTTAGGTACAGGAGAAGAAGCTGGTGTGGTCACTCCTTATGTGGGAGTGTGGATTGAAACCTCTGTTTGTAACGTATCACAGCATATATCCAACGTCACTCCTTATGTGGGAGTGTGGATTGAAACGCTCTATGCGCACACACAAAAGTGACCTCCACTTGGTCACTCCTTATGTGGGAGTGTGGATTGAAACCACTTGTTGCGGAGGAATAATGCGGTAGCGGGCGTCACTCCTTATGTGGGAGTGTGGATTGAAACTGATTTAATCAAACCAACCACCCAATCAATAAAGTCACTCCTTATGTGGGAGTGTGGATTGAAACTTTGTAGCATTATTCCTCCTCGTATTCATCGGAAGTCACTCCTTATGTGGGAGTGTGGATTGAAACTAATTAAATAATCAACTCCATATCGCAATGCGTCGTCACTCCTTATGTGGGAGTGTGGATTGAAACCGCAACCGGCATAGACAGATCTACACACGATAATGTCACTCCTTATGTGGGAGTGTGGATTGAAACCAAACAGTTACTTGTGCAGGAGAATGCTTCTGTGTCACTCCTTATGTGGGAGTGTGGATTGAAACAATCTTACTGTCTTGATTCCTGTTTGTTGCATGAGTCACTCCTTATGTGGGAGTGTGGATTGAAACCGGCCGGAGCGAGCGAAGCGGAAGAAACTGTGGCGTCACTCCTTATGTGGGAGTGTGGATTGAAACCTGTGACAGACCTATGGATGCGTCCTGAACGTGGTCACTCCTTATGTGGGAGTGTGGATTGAAACTCCAAATTTTTTATTATTCTCCATGAGTTAATACGTCACTCCTTATGTGGGAGTGTGGATTGAAACTCAAAAAACTAGGAAAGGGCTGGTTTTCCGACAGTCACTCCTTATGTGGGAGTGTGGATTGAAACCCCCTAACGGGGCAGCAAGCCCATCAAAGTCTAGTCACTCCTTATGTGGGAGTGTGGATTGAAACTGACGACAACCCAATTTCGGGCGGTGCTACTGAGTCACTCCTTATGTGGGAGTGTGGATTGAAACTACGAATTCTATGCCGTGCCCGGCCATGAACCTGGTCACTCCTTATGTGGGAGTGTGGATTGAAACTTTGCCGGATGAGGATTATACGGATGCGATGTCCGAGTCACTCCTTATGTGGGAGTGTGGATTGAAACCTAGGACATTACCACACATCCGTATATACCAAAGTCACTCCTTATGTGGGAGTGTGGATTGAAACTTCAATAAAACTGTGGCATCCCTGAGAGCTATGCCGTCACTCCTTATGTGGGAGTGTGGATTGAAACAACTTACACCAGGCAGTTGTCGCCAGAGTCCTAGTCACTCCTTATGTGGGAGTGTGGATTGAAACTGGATGCTATTAAGAGAATGGCAGCAGATGACAAGTCACTCCTTATGTGGGAGTGTGGATTGAAACCGACAGTCTATCGTCCATGGACGGGACCCGGGCGTCACTCCTTATGTGGGAGTGTGGATTGAAACATTTCGGACTTTGTTTCAGTAAGCGTAATTGATGTCACTCCTTATGTGGGAGTGTGGATTGAAACCGCTTCGCTCGCTCCGGCCGGAAACTGTGTCTCAGTCACTCCTTATGTGGGAGTGTGGATTGAAACCCCTATTTAACATAGGGATTTCACTATTTAACATGTCACTCCTTATGTGGGAGTGTGGATTGAAACCGGATGAAAACCAACCGTTTGCAGTTGTACCAGAGTCACTCCTTATGTGGGAGTGTGGATTGAAACTCTCTTAGTTTCCATGCAGGCGCAAAAATCGTGCGTCACTCCTTATGTGGGAGTGTGGATTGAAACCGTGTATATTGAGCTGAAAGAAGGTACTTGTATTGTCACTCCTTATGTGGGAGTGTGGATTGAAACTGTATAATTGTAAGGGCTACACCAATACCGAGTGTCACTCCTTATGTGGGAGTGTGGATTGAAACTTGTATTTACCCGAATACAGAGACCAGTTAGATAGTCACTCCTTATGTGGGAGTGTGGATTGAAACTTCCGCTTCGCTTCGCTCCCCCCGACCGGAAACTGGTCACTCCTTATGTGGGAGTGTGGATTGAAACACTAGAAGGAGGGAAACCCCTATCATATTATAGGTCACTCCTTATGTGGGAGTGTGGATTGAAACGTACGGTTGATGGTACACATGAAAAGATAAAGAGGTCACTCCTTATGTGGGAGTGTGGATTGAAACCCCTATTTAACATAGGGATTTCCCTATTTTATTGTCACTCCTTATGTGGGAGTGTGGATTGAAACTGTGCGGCCGTAATCGTAGGAGCGCCATACTCCAGTCACTCCTTATGTGGGAGTGTGGATTGAAACATGGTATATATTGCAGTTTCTCTATCAGTAGCACGTCACTCCTTATGTGGGAGTGTGGATTGAAACCGGTCGGGGGGAGCGAAGCGGAAGAAACTGTGGCGTCACTCCTTATGTGGGAGTGTGGATTGAAACCGGACAAGCCGAATGATGTACGAACTGTACCTGTGTCACTCCTTATGTGGGAGTGTGGATTGAAACCTTTGGTATTGTTGTATAAATTAATTACCTTTAGGTCACTCCTTATGTGGGAGTGTGGATTGAAACCGTCCGAGGAAGAACTATCGCATCTCAAAAAAGGGTCACTCCTTATGTGGGAGTGTGGATTGAAACGTACCTCATTCGGCTTATCCGGAAGATACGATGGTCACTCCTTATGTGGGAGTGTGGATTGAAACTTGTGACAGACCTATGTATACATCTTGAACATGCTGTCACTCCTTATGTGGGAGTGTGGATTGAAACAGGGGCTAATGCAGGCGCACCCTTCGGCTTGGTTGTCACTCCTTATGTGGGAGTGTGGATTGAAACTTTGTTCGGTTGAGATGATCAGAAAATGTCTTTGTCACTCCTTATGTGGGAGTGTGGATTGAAACCTCCCGGTACGGGTGAGGGCGAACCCCAACACACGTCACTCCTTATGTGGGAGTGTGGATTGAAACATGCTCATCGCAATGTCTATAAACCTAGTCTTCGTCACTCCTTATGTGGGAGTGTGGATTGAAACAATTGGGGCCTAATCCCTTTTTGGACGAAAGACGAGTCACTCCTTATGTGGGAGTGTGGATTGAAACGTTGATAGTACAACAACACGAGCAATGAAACCAGTCACTCCTTATGTGGGAGTGTGGATTGAAACCCTGTTATAGCCCCAGAAAGTACAGAAGGTGATTGTCACTCCTTATGTGGGAGTGTGGATTGAAACAGTCCATGTTTGCCAAGATGAAAGGTAGCGTGCGTCACTCCTTATGTGGGAGTGTGGATTGAAACAGATAATTATCGTTCAGTTCTGCACGGACGTAATCGTCACTCCTTATGTGGGAGTGTGGATTGAAACTATCTGATCCAGGAACTTGGTTTACCGTTCGACCGTCACTCCTTATGTGGGAGTGTGGATTGAAACATACACGACCTGGATCGAATAATGCTCGCCCTGAAGTCACTCCTTATGTGGGAGTGTGGATTGAAACATCATACAACTCCTTGATCTTATCATACGACTTAAAGTCACTCCTTATGTGGGAGTGTGGATTGAAACTATAAATTCTATCCGATCAGCCCCAATAAACCTGTCACTCCTTATGTGGGAGTGTGGATTGAAACCCGTGAGCTAGCCCAAGTGTTTAATATCGATCAATGTCACTCCTTATGTGGGAGTGTGGATTGAAACAATAACTGGGATCGGCAGTCCGTGAAGGCTACCAAGTCACTCCTTATGTGGGAGTGTGGATTGAAACTGGCTGAAATGTGGTACGGTCGTACAGGTCTATGCGTCACTCCTTATGTGGGAGTGTGGATTGAAACACTCATTTTTGGCATTTTAAGGCTAATCGTTGTTGTCACTCCTTATGTGGGAGTGTGGATTGAAACATAACTACGACTGTCAATAAATCCAAGGTTGCAGAGTCACTCCTTATGTGGGAGTGTGGATTGAAACCGAGATGCCTGCGAGGGACTTAACACATTGGGGGTCACTCCTTATGTGGGAGTGTGGATTGAAACTCCTTTATCGATCACCGACGAGGCGGTGCGAAGCGGTCACTCCTTATGTGGGAGTGTGGATTGAAACTTTGTAGCCCTTACTTGCTCGATGCTAGAGCCTGTCACTCCTTATGTGGGAGTGTGGATTGAAACACGGCATCCGAGGACCGCAAGTGATCCTTGGCGTGGTCACTCCTTATGTGGGAGTGTGGATTGAAACCTCTTCGGTAACTCCATTAAGGGTCCACGACGTAGTCACTCCTTATGTGGGAGTGTGGATTGAAACGTTGACTTTGAAACATACTCGGGAACGGACATAAAGTCACTCCTTATGTGGGAGTGTGGATTGAAACCGTCTCGAAATCACCGTGGGACACAATCGAGCAGTCACTCCTTATGTGGGAGTGTGGATTGAAACCGGAATATTTCTGTACGTGTCCGTGGTGCGTATGTCACTCCTTATGTGGGAGTGTGGATTGAAACACCTCGGAAACGGCTCCAAGTATAATCAGAAGCGTCACTCCTTATGTGGGAGTGTGGATTGAAACCGCATTGCGAGGGGCGAAAGTTTAGGCGAAAAGCGTCACTCCTTATGTGGGAGTGTGGATTGAAACATCCTCTCGTTGGATTAATTAAAAAACAACAGTTGTCACTCCTTATGTGGGAGTGTGGATTGAAACAATGTCGTATCTCTCTAACTTATGTGGTGTTGTTGTCACTCCTTATGTGGGAGTGTGGATTGAAACACTACCAAACTATCATAACAGAAGCAAATAAAGAGTCACTCCTTATGTGGGAGTGTGGATTGAAACATAATGCTCCGGAAGATATTTAGAAGTCATATTCGGTCACTCCTTATGTGGGAGTGTGGATTGAAACAGCCCGAAAGATTGGCGCAAACGTCCGTCGTATAGTCACTCCTTATGTGGGAGTGTGGATTGAAACCGGCATGATGCAAAAAGTATAATAATTAAACCTAGTCACTCCTTATGTGGGAGTGTGGATTGAAACTGTTTTCGATACGGACAATGACGGCTATGTGACGTCACTCCTTATGTGGGAGTGTGGATTGAAACTGTGCGGTATCGACAGACCCAGATATAACAATAGGTCACTCCTTATGTGGGAGTGTGGATTGAAACCACGACCCCAACCCGGTAACGGAACCAATCGGAAGTCACTCCTTATGTGGGAGTGTGGATTGAAACCATTAGATACCCACGTACATAAACAGGCATTGCGGTCACTCCTTATGTGGGAGTGTGGATTGAAACAACCGCCAACGGGCGTACATCATAATCCAATACGTCACTCCTTATGTGGGAGTGTGGATTGAAACCAAATATAAGTCTAAGGGGATTTTTGGCGTTTTTGTCACTCCTTATGTGGGAGTGTGGATTGAAACAGCTGCAATCTTATACGATTGCGACGGTGGGATGGTCACTCCTTATGTGGGAGTGTGGATTGAAACTGTTAGCGATTGGAGCGACCAAAAGAATATGAAGCGTCACTCCTTATGTGGGAGTGTGGATTGAAACGGTTAGCGGATGAAGTGAAAGAAACCGAGAACGAGTCACTCCTTATGTGGGAGTGTGGATTGAAACCGTAATTCCGATGTTTACAAAATGGTTAAATTTGAGTCACTCCTTATGTGGGAGTGTGGATTGAAACCACGACCCCAACCCGGTAACGGAACCAATCGGAGTCACTCCTTATGTGGGAGTGTGGATTGAAACCGGGATATTGCCGGGAAATTATACCCGGAAATTGTCACTCCTTATGTGGGAGTGTGGATTGAAACAAAGGGTACAAAGATACCCCAAAGAGGAAAAACGCCGTCACTCCTTATGTGGGAGTGTGGATTGAAACGGACGACCTAACAATTGTTGCCCCGGATTTCAAGTCACTCCTTATGTGGGAGTGTGGATTGAAACTTCAACAGTGCCTGAATACGAGATTTAGTCTTAGTCACTCCTTATGTGGGAGTGTGGATTGAAACCTCAGAAATTGATTGCGGCCACCCACGCTCATCGTGTCACTCCTTATGTGGGAGTGTGGATTGAAACGATGTGAGTATACAGGACCTGTACACTAACTCTGAGTCACTCCTTATGTGGGAGTGTGGATTGAAACGAGGACTGTTTCGCTATTACGGGGCGAACAGGACGTCACTCCTTATGTGGGAGTGTGGATTGAAACATATGGGGGGTCACAATATATAACACTATTTTCGTCACTCCTTATGTGGGAGTGTGGATTGAAACTCTTCCAGAGGAAGAATTTGAGAAAAGGAATAGAGTCACTCCTTATGTGGGAGTGTGGATTGAAACTTGGGCTAGACGCAAGAATGTAGGCGAAAAGGAAGTCACTCCTTATGTGGGAGTGTGGATTGAAACAAAGGGTGGGCTTGGATCGTCCAGTACGGTATCGTCACTCCTTATGTGGGAGTGTGGATTGAAACACTTAACTGACTGTACTACAAATACTTACCTTTGTCACTCCTTATGTGGGAGTGTGGATTGAAACGGTAGAGACGGCTAACGGTGCCCTTGCAATAACTAGTCACTCCTTATGTGGGAGTGTGGATTGAAACAGTAATTCGTAACTTATTGAAGTACCGCAAGTTGTCACTCCTTATGTGGGAGTGTGGATTGAAACTACTCACCCATTTTTGCAGACTGACAATCACGGGGTCACTCCTTATGTGGGAGTGTGGATTGAAACGGGGGTACGTCTCTGATGAAAATCGCACCTGCCGTCACTCCTTATGTGGGAGTGTGGATTGAAACGATACCATCGATGAAAACGATGACTTGTTTAGCTGTCACTCCTTATGTGGGAGTGTGGATTGAAACCCCAGCATGATCCGAAAGGGTGGGAAGAATTTAAAGTCACTCCTTATGTGGGAGTGTGGATTGAAACCCGAATTCGAACAGCGCATTTACGCAGCCGACCGTCACTCCTTATGTGGGAGTGTGGATTGAAACACGATATATCGTACTCCGGGCAGGACCAACAAAGTCACTCCTTATGTGGGAGTGTGGATTGAAACTGGCACCGAACTATACTCACTCCATCGGCCCGCAGTCACTCCTTATGTGGGAGTGTGGATTGAAACACTAACAATCATTGCAAGATATACGTCTCTATTGTCACTCCTTATGTGGGAGTGTGGATTGAAACATGAAGACAAACACCACCTCGATAATAACCAGGTGTCACTCCTTATGTGGGAGTGTGGATTGAAACCCCCGATGCTTGGAAATGATGCCTTCACTAACAGTCACTCCTTATGTGGGAGTGTGGATTGAAACATTGAAGAAGATTGGATGGGAGGTAAAAATTATGTCACTCCTTATGTGGGAGTGTGGATTGAAACCAAGATAAGCCGGGAAGGAATGGAAAGAATGAAGTCACTCCTTATGTGGGAGTGTGGATTGAAACATAGTCTACTTGGAAGACCAGGGGCTCAGACATAGTCACTCCTTATGTGGGAGTGTGGATTGAAACAATTCTTCGCTCTGCTGGCATCAATGGCGGTAGAAAGGTCACTCCTTATGTGGGAGTGTGGATTGAAACTTTTTGAGCTTGATCCTGAAAACAGGAAGTATAGTCACTCCTTATGTGGGAGTGTGGATTGAAACGCTCTCTGTCATTCATCTCCATCCCGGTTTATATGTCACTCCTTATGTGGGAGTGTGGATTGAAACTCAACAGGCGCAATTTTTATCAAACCTTTAGGTGTCACTCCTTATGTGGGAGTGTGGATTGAAACCAGTAATCCATATTTACGCCGGTAGTACTCATATGTCACTCCTTATGTGGGAGTGTGGATTGAAACCCGTATGAACACTACAGTCGGTTACGAGTGTGTAGTCACTCCTTATGTGGGAGTGTGGATTGAAACACCGAGGTATATTGGGATGAATGTTTTGATGACGTCACTCCTTATGTGGGAGTGTGGATTGAAACTGGGATGTGACCCAATAGTTTTTGGATCTTGGTGTCACTCCTTATGTGGGAGTGTGGATTGAAACTACCGCCAACTGACTGATAGATGAAGCTCCATACGTCACTCCTTATGTGGGAGTGTGGATTGAAACAAATCGTCCAGCTCTTTCTTTTTAGATCGTATGGTCACTCCTTATGTGGGAGTGTGGATTGAAACAGGTTATTGGTCGATGCAAACTGCCCAAGGTCTGAGTCACTCCTTATGTGGGAGTGTGGATTGAAACATTTTTCCGTGAATATTATACTTAAATATTATAGTCACTCCTTATGTGGGAGTGTGGATTGAAACTTGTACATCTGCATAAGAATCAACATCATCAACCAGTCACTCCTTATGTGGGAGTGTGGATTGAAACATACTTTTTAATTTTTAAATTGGTGTTACTGCAGTCACTCCTTATGTGGGAGTGTGGATTGAAACATAGGTATCCATGTGAAAAGTCATAGAACTTCCTGTCACTCCTTATGTGGGAGTGTGGATTGAAACCTTTTTTGCAAAAAATAACCGTAACAACAACACAGTCACTCCTTATGTGGGAGTGTGGATTGAAACCGTTGTCCTGCACTCAATAAAGCTGTGAAAGGCTGTCACTCCTTATGTGGGAGTGTGGATTGAAACCCCAAGTTCAGCGCGGACATATACGGCAATGTTGTCACTCCTTATGTGGGAGTGTGGATTGAAACACGAAGGCTGATGGTACGGCCTTTACTCCGGCCAAGTCACTCCTTATGTGGGAGTGTGGATTGAAACAATTTTTATGACCTTACCAACAACAACAACAAAGGAAGTTGCTTTTTATATGGAAGGTGCGATGGCCGCCTTTATGGACGAGCTGCGCGACTGCCTTGCCGATGG
>OHHI01000631.1_pt1 | contig 18828 bp, 9 predicted proteins | sample 1568001 | NCBI WGS metagenome assembly OHHI01 (sample SAMEA3879506, study PRJEB24766) | human gut metagenome | biome: human-associated habitat; feature: feces | place: USA | collected 1985/1987
AGAGAGTCCCCTTTGTCGCTCCGCGACATTTCCCCACACTGTGGGGAATCACCCTTTTCAAGGGAGCCTGAATAAATCCCTCAGTCTACTCACTTCGTTCGCAGACAGCTCCCTTTTCAAGGGAGCCTATTTAAGCCCTCTGTTTTTACCCGAAAATCACCGTAAAAATGTTCAAAACCGTGTTCAATACTTGTCAAAAAGTTCAAAACTCGAAAACGTTAACAATTTGTTCATAATTTTACAACAACATTGCCAATTTTGTTTGCCACTTTTGCCCAAAAATAACAATTCTATTTGTTCAATACAGAAAATCAACAAATTTGTGTGAACAATTTATTGACTTTTTTCGTTTAAAATTCTATACTTTAACTAACCATAGGAATGGTGTAATAGGGCGAAGTGCCCCCTTTTTTGAGGGAGCGCTGCCGCACGGCTGATTTACCGTGCAGTTTCCATCCCGTTTTGATACACATCCTACGGTAATATGCTCGGGTGTGTATCATCAGTTTTCCACCGATTCATTTTTACGGAAGTGGAAACGGTGGAAACCGACCGAGTTAACGTGCCGAAATCGGTTTGCTTTCTTGTAAATCAAAGAGCGGTCAGAAGTACAGCGGATTTTGTGCGAGGAATTGTTGCGGGGAGTGCCGCCCGCAGAAAAAATCGGGTACGCATACATGGTTTTAATGTAAATCTTTTTAGGAGGAAAAAACACGTATGAAAAAATCTACCAAATTGTTAAGTGTCATCTTGGCAGTTGTCATGATTTTCTCAACTATGTCCGTAATGGCGTTTGCCGCAAAGACGGAGTATCAGACCTCTGATAACCTTACCGCTCTTGACGCATACAGCCCGGACGGCGCGGTAACAAGACTCTCTACCGAAGAGAGAATGTCAGTCGTATTTGACTTCCTCGATGTTACCCTTGCCGCCGCGAACATAAACATGGGCGATGTTATTAACAAAGCAGGTTTGCATCTTGTTATCGACCTTCGCTCGGTTAATGCTCTTTGCGGAACCATCGACAGCGCTCAGGCTCTTCTTAACAACGGACTTGTTAAGCTTGTCAAAGGCTTGCTCGGCATAGTTAAAGACGCTAACCTTAAAAACTGGCCGTCGGGCATGACAAGAGAAAACCACGATCAGCTCGACATAGTCAACGGCATTGCAACCCTTCTTAACGACAACGCAGGTCTCGTTAAAAAGGTTATCAACGACGGCAAACTCGACGTTGGCATTATCGGCAACTTTGTTGATATCTCCGGCGTTAATAAGTACCTCGCGGATCTTCCGGGTATGTTAAAAGGCCTCGTTTATCCGATGTTCGCAAGAGTTGACGATGACATGACGCTCATCAACACTTATTCAACAACAACCGCAAATCCCGACACTCTTGTCAAGAATGTTCTCATCAACGCTATGTCTAAGCCGCAGAGCTATACTTCTTATAAAGAAGACGCTTCCGGCAACTGCGTAAGCAATCACATTGCTCTTCCGACAAGCGCTGAAGCAGGCCTTCGCAATTATTATGTTAAGGGCTCCGACTCTAAGGGCGCTTATATAGAGGTATATGAATACAATACCGATAAGAAGACATATGTTTCTCAGGATGAGAAATATTACAAGACCAAAGAAACCGATATTGAAGGCAACGGCACAGGCGTTTATGTTTACACCAACGCTTCGGGCGAAAATGTAAAATATTACGTTAAAGACAGCTACTTCCTTCCCTCACTTGCTACAAGCGGTAAGGTTTCGGAAATCTTCAATCTTGACAGCAATACTCTTGTTTCGGCTCTCTATCAGGTAGCTCCCTATGTATTTAAGGATCTTGCTCCCGTTGTTCTCAACGGCTCCGTTAAGATGCTTCTTGCACAGTGGTTCGGCGCTGAAAAGACCGAGCTCTTCGGCGGCAAGGCTTCAGAGGCCACCGCTGTTCTCGCTAAGCTTCCGTCAGATGTAAAGGCATTCTATTCTAAGGCTGCCGGCGCATACAACTGGGAGTGGTCGGACTTCACAATAGGCTCCGACGGCAACGGCTATTATCGCCTTGTCAGCAAAGACGGTCTCACAGAGACCTGGCTCAAGTTTGATATGTCCACCGCTAATTCGTTCGCTAAGCTCATTAACTGGAACTACACCATCTCCGGTGATTTCGTTGACGAGTTTATGCCCACAGCTGCAAACAACGGCTCCGTTACTGCTTCGGCAGCGGGTTATACCACCGTTCTTGCGGCACTCAACGATTTTGTCGGCAAGGCAATCGACACAATGCTTTCGGATACTGCAAAGGCTGCAATCAATTGGACAAAGGGCGATAATACAAAGCTCATTCCCAATCTTCGCAAGGCTCTTCAGTATGTAGCAGCTTATAACCCCGAGTATCTCTTCGGTACCGGCTATGAGACTGTTTATGCAGGCTACTATGACACAGTTGTAGATAAGTCCGCTTCCAATCAGGATGTTGTTACCGCTCTCGGCGCAATCGGCGTTAAGGCTCTTATGCCTCAGATAATTCTCCCGTCGGCTGCCGAGCTCAAGGGACAGAACGTAACCGCTCTTCTCGCTTGCGTAATTCGTGAGCTTGCAACTCAGTTCGTTCCGACTTACAACTATGACGCACTTATTTATGCCGATTACAACTCGAAGACCCTCGTAAAGGGTAAGGACAGCGGCTATTGGCTCGATGTTATCTTTACCATGGGCACCGACATCGGTATGAAGTATCTCTCCAAGCTTGCCGACCTCGGCTCCGATAAGGCTGGCGGCTACCAATTTGAAGCCTCCAAGACTTATAAGCTTGCAGACTTCGAAAAGAACACACGTGCTTGGGAAAAGACCATTGACTGGATAATCGACTGGGCTCTCACCTCTGACAACGAGTGGTGCTGGAAGTTCCAGAAGCTCATCAACACCGGCGACCTTGACCTCGACCTTGCTACCGCACAGGATCCGTGGGTTAAGCTCGACAAGATTATCCGCGACGTTCTTCCTGTTGAGAAGATAATCAACGAAACCGCTGCTGACGGTAAGACCTTCCTTGAGACTGTTCTCAGAGAAGACATTATCGACAGACTTCTCAACCTTGACGTAAGCAAGCTCCTCGGTACAAACAGCGTTACGGGCATATTCAATATTCCTGCTAACAGCACTCTCAGAACCGAGGCTATGTATCCCGCAGTATTCAGAATCGTAAGAGAACTCCTTAACAAGGTTCTCGGCAAGGTATGCGGCAACACCGCTCTTATCGCCGATTCTTACAATTCACTTGACGCTATTCTTAAGAAGGAAGCTATTGCAGACCTCGCAGAGAAATTGATTGTAGGTATTGCCTATGCCGTTAAATCAGGCGGTCTTCTTGACGTAGCTCTTCCGTTCGTAAACTTCTTCCTCGGCTGGACTACTAACGCTCAGTCCTATGCTGAGCCTAAGCTTACAGTAGATAAGGGTACACTTAACTATGTACAGCTTACAAACGGCCAGATGAATACTACTCTTAAGGTAACAAACGCATCTGCAGGTATGATCTTAAAGCACGGCGATACATATGATCATCCTTATATGCTCACTCTTAAGTCTGTTACCGTTAACGGCGAAGAAATGCTCAAAAACGGCGCAACGGAGCTTTCACCGTATGAGAGCACCGATGTTACTCTTAACACGGCAGTTCCCACAGACAGCCTTGTAAAGGTAACCGCTGTTTACAGCTTCACCTTCAAGGACGGTACTGCTTACAACGGCGACATTACTTCCACTACCTTTGAGTATGCAACCAACGATACAGCCGATACCGTCGGCTCCGCTTGGGATTCTGGTGAGCAGAAAGCTACATACTTAGCTATTGATTACGTTAAAATGAAAGGCGCAACCACCACCGACTGCCTCGTAACAAATCCGTCGGCTCTTGCTTCTGCTATTTCAAACATTGCCGTAACTTGGACCAATACAAGAGATACTGATTGCAAGTTCACCAAGGGTTCTATTTCCGGCTTTGACGCAAATTACTTTGAGTCATCGGGTCAGACCGAGGCGCTTGTAAATAAGACCTTCCTTAAGTATGTGAAGGATGATGATAGTTATACCGGTAACATTGTTACCGTTAACCCGCTCAGACTTAAATCTGATGTTGACGCAGAGACGGTTCCCTCGGGTGCCACATACGCTCTCGGTAATCAAGCTGTAACTGTATCCGGTTCGTATAGGAACAGAACCAGAACACTTGATATGTCTGCTCCTCTCGGCACACTCTATTATTACAACAGCACCAATATTAAGAAGGCCGTTGACAGCGAGTTCAAGGCTAACCGTGATTCTTCTAAGTATCCGGCAGAGGCTTGGAAAACTTACTGGACAGCTCTTACCGCTGCCGCTAAGTTTGCTTACGGCCCGTTCAAGAAGGCTAACATCGGCAATTACAGTGATGCTAATCTCACTGCAGCCATAACCGCTCTTGAAACCGCCGTTAAGGCTCTTGATACAGCAAGCACAACACCTACAAGCGGTTCCGCAACCGTTACACCGGCTCCCATTGAGGCTGCTCTTAAGGCTGCCGGCGACATCAACTATCAGAACTTCGACCTCTATGCTTATTGGGCTTACGAAAAGGCAATGAAAGCCGGCAACGCTATCATTGACGCTTACAAGGGCCCCGTAGCTCCCGAAAAGTACATTGACGGCAGCTCACTTTCAGAGGCTGAAATTACTGCTATTGCCAACAAGGCAAACGCTACATATAAGAGTGCTATCGTAGCTTCCATGAAGGCTCCTTCAACCGAAGCTCAGAACGCTTATATGGATGCCGTAAAGGCTTACAAGGCTCCTGATTATTCGGAGCTTGAAGTCCTTAACAGCGCTAAGAACATTGATTGGTATGCAAGCTTCCTGAAGAGCGCTGCGGTTACAACTCAGAAGCAGTTCCTTGATAAGGAAATCAAAGCCGCTAAGGCTCAGGGCTACAAAGAGGCTGATTACACAGCAGGCTCTTATGCAAGATACACCAAGGCTCTTGCAGCTGCCGAGGCATTAAATGCCAACGCTAAGGCTCTTCAGTCCGAGGTATTCGATGTTAAGTATGAGCTTGAAATCGCTCAGCGCGCTCTTATGCCGAAATCAGCTTCTGCTCTCGAGGCAGGTGCTTACACCGAGCTTGAGGCAGTTATAGCTCAGGCTAAGTCAATATTCACTGACAACAGTGCATATACATTTGACGCTTCTAAGGCTGACGGCCTCACAGAGACCGAAGCTTATGCTAAGCTCGTTTCCGTACTCGGCTATGAGTACACCGATGAGAAGGGCAACACAGCAAACCTTTACAGCGGCTCCGCTGAAAACTATGCTGCAAATGACCGCTTCTATTCAAATGTTGTAGCAGCTCAGATTGACGCTGTTATCACAAACCTCAAGAATGCTATGGCTCCGTTCGTATGCAAGTACGTAGCAGTTCCCACCACAGCGGGTTCAAATGAGGGCGTTTCCGTAACAGAGAGCGCTTCTCTCATCACCGGCGTAACACCCGGTTCGCTTGCTACTGCCGACGACGTACTCGCAAGAGTAACGGCTAAGGATTCTTCGGCTACAACTCTTAATGTTGCCGCTAACGCTGCAGGCCTTTATGGTACAGGCGCTACCGCAACACTCAGCCTTAAGTCGAGCGGTGCTCCGGTTGCTATCTACACAGTCGTTATCTACGGCGATGTAAACGGCGACGGTGTTGTTGACGGATTCGATGCTTCCTCCATGGACCTCGCAATCAACAACAAAGCTGCTCTCACAGGCGCTTATAAGACTGCAGGCGGCCTTGCTACCGGTAAGGTTGACCTCGCTAACTACGGCCTTGTAGTTGACGCTGCTTACGGCGGAGCTGCAATCGCTCAGAAGTAATTTCCTTTAATTACTTAAGTTAAAACCCGGTGGGGGAGTTTTCTCCCCCACAAGGGCGTATGTAATGGGATATTCTTAAAAAGATTAGAGCATATACTTTAAAAGTGCGGCGGAATAGTTTTGTGAAAAAACGGTACAAAGCTTGTAAGCTCGCGAGGAAATAACTTTATTTGTGATAGCGTAAGGGATATTTTCTTTCGGTGTGCCATTTTTATTCACAAATTATTGACATTGTGCTCTCAAAAGTGTATATTTAATATTGATTAAGAATAGAAGGAGGCAAAAAATGACCAAGGCAAAAAAGGCTATTAGCCTTATTGTATCTGTAGTTATGCTCCTTGGCGTGCTTGCAGTCGGCGTTTTCGCAAATGATAATACCGGTGTCGCAGAAAACGGCACTATCGCTTTATCGTTTGACAAGGCGTCTTATAACGCAGGCGATACGGTCAAGGTTACCGTAAAATTAACTACAGATTATTATGCTGCAACGGTTTCTGTTCCTGTTCAGTATGACAGTAGTGCTGTTAAGTTTGTAAGCGGCACAACCGCTTCAACGCTGTTCGGTGCAGGCGATGCAACAAAGACGGTCGTAAATGATGCTGCTGCGGGCGGCAAGACTTATGTCTATGTCGGCGTATTACCGCAGGCTGCCGGCGGAGCTGTTGCTCAGAAGGCAAACGGCGTCGTACTTTCGACCCTCACCTTTACCGCTTCTAAGGCCATTTCCGATACTGCGGCCGCTTTCGGTGTGCTTAACGATCAGAAAACAATGACCAATCTCGGCGGTAAACTCTATGTAGGTTCCTACAAGACCTCTGATGTAGCCTCAACGGTTTATACCACAGGTCAGAAACTTACTTTCCCGGTAATGAAGGCTGCTGCTGCAGCTGATCCGGAACTTCAGCTCTCTGAAACAGGAAAAGCTAAAGGTGTTATAATCGACAGAGTTTCAACTTGTGCCAATGGCAACGGTTTCGTTTACGGTGTCGCAACCGATAACGGTGATTCCATTGCTGACGCTTTGCAGACTCCCGCCGGTTCAATTCAGGTAACTGAAAACGAACAGGGCCAGATGAGCACAGGCGCAAAAATCGAGCTTCTTAACGATAGCGGCGAAGTTGTTGAAACATACTATTTCATCTTCCTCGGTGATGTTAACGGCGACGGATTTATAGATGCTACCGACGTTACACTTGCTGAAGGTATTGCTAGTTATTCCGATTTCGACTTTTCAGCTGATGATGGCTCGGTAACCGGTATGGCTGCTGACATCAACGGTGACGGCTTTATAGATGCTACTGATGTAACTTATTTAGAGGGCGTTGCGAGTTACTCCGATTTCCCGACTCAGGCAGAGACAGCTGCTGCAGTTGCTGCTGCAAAGGGAATATAAGTTTATAATTCATTTTATAGGAGGTAAATCAGATGCGCAGAAAAGTGCTTTCTGTTATTATGGCTGTTGTCATGATGATTTCCTGCTTTGCGCTTATGGCGAGTGCTTACACTTATAGCCCCTCGTTAACAACCGGTGAGGTTAAAATAAGTGCAACTGCTGATAAAACAACAGTCAGCCCCGGAGATATAGTTACATTTAAGATGACTATCGATCCGGGTTCAAAAACTGATTGGGCTGCATTTGGTAACACAATCGTTTATAACGGTGATCAGCTTACTCCCGTTGGTTCCACAATTACGGAATTCAGAACCTGGGAAGGCGATTGTGCAGAATCATTTGCTAACCCCAATGCTGCTGGTAATATGAACTTCAATACTGCTCAGATGCTTAAAGCTCAGATGACAGCAGATGAACTTGCTTATTTTAACAAGGGCATAATGATACTTGGCTCTGCTACTTCATCTGCAAAAAGATGGGCTCCTAAAGCTGGAGAAGCTTATCTCTCATTTAAGATGACAGTTTCTGATTCGGTTAAACCCGGTGACGAGATTTGGATTGGTGCCCATAACGCAACATTTGTTAGAGGCACTACTTACTTTGCTTTAGGCTCTAAGCGTATGGCAAACACCGAGTATGATTTGACCAATTCAATGGTCAAATTGACAGTTGCAGGTGCAGAGCCGTCTTATGCTGTAGCTAAGTATAAGACTCAGGTTAAGTTCACAGGCGATAAGACAACTGCTCCGGATGATCTCTTCCAGTTCAGACTTACTTCGGTTATCACAGCTGCTGACTTCGCTGCTATGAACTCAAACGGCAATACAATTAAGAGCGTTGGCTTCATTGCTGCCAACACAGGCGCTGCCGATGCAGCTGATGCTAAGGCAGCAGTTGAAAAAGGCACCGCACTTCCGTCAGCTTGGAAGGCTGCTTCTACCGACTATGTAAGTCAGGCAAACGCTTCTTCCGATGCATACTTCGGCGCAATCGTCAAGAATATCTCTCATGCTTCTCAGGCAACTGATATTGACTGCATCGCTTATGTATGCTACAATGATGGTGCTGCCGATCATTATGTTTGGTATTCCGCAGCTGTAACTGCTAAAGTTGCTTCAGGATATGATGCTGCTGTTGCTGCTTGGAAAGCTCAGTAATTGAATTTTACCAAGAAACCACAGCGAAACTTTACTATCGGTTCGGCTGTTCAAAACTGAATATTCCGTTCCGACATTAAATTTTATTATTATATCTTGAAAGGAGATTAAATCTCAATGAAACAGGTTTATCAAACACCGGATTTCGATGTTTCTGCATACGAGCTTGATGATATCATCACAATCTCCATAGGCACCGGCCCCGTAGAGGGCGGCGACTCGGGTTGGGTTGAGATCTGACGCTCACGTAGCAATCGATCCGATTTATTAACAATCATAAGCAGAGCAAGGTTCGCCTTGCTCTGTTTTTTTGTGCCCTGTTTTGCATTTTGTGCACCATTCCGTTTCTGTACCCCATTCTGATATCGTGTGCCTATTCTGTTTTTGTACTTAATTTAGGTGCTGTATGCCTATTCTTTTTTTGTGTGTCATATGAGGAGCTTTCCACACACCCCTGCCCGCCCTTTTCACTATTCGTTTTCCACTTCCGTTTTCGTCTTTTTACTTTTCAGCCTCCATTGCAGAGAGCAAGCCTCGCCAAAGCAGTTTGGAAGCTTTTTGCCTCCCTTGAAAAGGGAGGTGGGTTCCGAAGGCAACTCGGAGGGATTTCATAGGAATTTACGGAATTTAAAAAGAATGTGCGTGACCTTTAATCCGCTTTTTGCCTCCCTTGAAAAGGGAGGTGGGTTGCCGCAGGCAAGCCGGAGGGATTTTGTGGGGGTGTATGAGTTTTAAATAGGTAGTATTTTGTTTTTTAATCCCTCAGTCTGTTCACGTTGCTCACAGCCAGCTCCTGACGGGAGCCCGTCCCCTTTGTCGCTCCGCGACATTTCCCCACACCGTGGGGAATCACCCCTTACAAGGGAGCCTATTAAATCCCTCAGTCTACTCACTACGTTCGTAGCCAGCTCCCTTTACAAGGGAGCCTGAATAATCCCTCAGTCTGTTCGCGTTGCTCACAGCCAGCTCCTGACGGGAGAGAGTCCCCTTTGTCACTACGAGACATTTCCCCACACCGTGGGGAATCACCCTATTTGATGGAGCCTGAAAGCGGCTGCAATGCAAATTCGGCAGTCGAAAGAGACATTTATGCAAAAAATCCGCGATTTTTGCCGCAATTTCGAAATTTCGGCAGATTGACGAATAATTAACACATCGATTATTTATTTTGACGGAGTAATCATCAATATATTGTGTAGTTGCTCATTTACACCCCACAGATGTATTCGTCATTTTTTCAAATTCGCGGCTGTTTAGTTTAACAAATTCAAATAATAGTTAAAAAACATCTAAACGTCCGCAATTTTGAGTTCGATTTGTTTGCCGCGTCGTATTTTTGCGTTGACAAGAGTCTTTTTTGTGCTATAATTACAAGTGAACGGTAATTCACTACACGTGGTTATCTATGGTGCGCCGCTTTTGCGCAGCACCGTTTCGTTAATTTTATTAAACGGAGGTCACGATATGGACACAAGATTTGCAATTTCGGAGTACAATGACGCTGTTGCAGTCAACAAAGAGCTTGATGAGCTTATTAAAAAGCCGATTTACACCATCAAGCCGGAGGCTCTTAAAAAATACGAGGATGAGTATTACAACAAAAAGTGCCTCAAATCAAAAGCACAGATTGAGGAAGCTCGCCAGATAATCCCCGGCGGCGTTCAGCATAACCTTGCTTTCAACTATCCCTTCCCGCTTGTTTTCACAAAGGCAGAGGGTGCATATCTCTATGACGTTGACGGCAACAAGTATTTTGACTTCCTTCAGGCAGGCGGCCCGACTGTTCTCGGCTCCAACCCGAAAGCTGTTCGTGAGCAGGTCATCGACCTCCTTAATACTTGCGGTCCCTCAACCGGACTTTTCCACGAGTTTGAGTACAAGCTCGCCAAAAAGATTTCCGACAGCGTTGAAACCGTTGATATGTTCCGTATGATGGGCTCGGGCACCGAGGCTTGCATGGGTGCGGCTCGTATCGCGAGACTTGCTACAAAGCATAAGAACATCATAAAGATGGGCGGCGCTTACCACGGCTGGTCAGATCAGATGGCTTACGGTATCCGCGTAAACGGCACCAAGTTCACACAGGCTCACGGTGTTCCGCTCAACTGCTTCATGTTCATTCAGGAGACTACTCCGAACGATCTTGACGATCTTGAGAAAAAGCTCAGACTCAACCAGTTCCGCGGCGGCACAGCAGCCGTTTATATGGAGCCGGTAGGCCCCGAGAGCGGTACTACCCCCATCACCGTTGAATATGTTAAAGGCGTTGAGCGTCTTTGCCGCAAATACGGCGCACTCCTCGTATTCGATGAGGTTGTTACAGGCTTCCGTATCGGTATGGCAGGTGCTCAAGGTTACTTCGGCGTATCGCCCGACCTTACCATATTCGGTAAAGTTATTGCAGGCGGTTATCCGGGTGCAGGCGGCATCGGCGGTAAGAGAGAGTACATGAAGTATCTCGGTGCAGGCCTTGATTCGAGCGGTAAGAAGATCCACAAGGCTCTTGTCGGCGGCACAATGACCGCTAACCCGCTTTCATGCTGCGCAGGTTACTTCACTCTTGAAGAAATCGAAAGAACAAACGCTTGCCAGAAGGCAGGTCAGATGGGCGACAGAATTTGTGCGGGTCTTAAAGAGCTCGTTAAGAAGCACGGTCTTCCCTTCGTAGTTTGGAACACCGGCTCTATCTGCCACCTTGAGACAGTCGGCACAATGCACTATCAGATTAACTGGAAGAAACCGTGGGAAATCCCGGCAATTCTCGGCGAGACCGGCATAAGACAGAAGGAAATGGAGCATATGGGCGCAGCTTATATGGCAGAGGGTCTTGTAACTCTCGCAGGCAGCCGTCTTTATACTTCAGCCGCTTATACTCCTAAGATGATCGATCAGGCTCTTGCTTGCTTCGACAGAGTATTTGAAAACGTCGCTGTTAAAGCTGACTGAATTTAATCCCAAGAAAACGGGGCGGACGGGTTTTCCGTCTGTCCCGCTTTGTTATAAATAACGAAGAGGTGAATACAATGGATATAATGGAAGCAAAACAGCTCGTCATTAAAGCCGGTATAGAGGTTGTTGAATACGGCCTTATCGCGAGAACGTGGGGTAATATTTCTTGCAGAGTAGACGATAAGAAATTCGTTATTACTCCGAGCGGACGTCCCTATGAGACTCTTACTCCCGACGAAATAGTAGTTGTTAATATCGACGATTGCAGCTATGAGGGTGACATTAAGCCGTCCTCGGAAAAGGGCATTCATGCCGAGGCATATCGTCTTCGCCCCGAGGTTAATTTCGTAATTCACACGCATCAGATGCAGGCGTCCGTCATAAGTGCGCTCGGTATGGATATAAACGAGGTTGAACCCGCGTCGGCCGAAATAGTCGGCGATAATGTACCGATTGCGGCATACGGACTTCCCGGAACCGGCAAGCTTCGCAAGGGCGTTGTCGAGGCTATAAAGCGTTCGGACTCCAAGGCCGTAATTATGGCTCACCACGGTGCTCTTTGCATGGGTAAGGATTACGACGAGGCGTTTAAGGTGGCGGCAGAGCTCGAAAAGATTTGCGAAACTACCGTTAAAAACAGATACCGTCTCATCACCGGTAAAGTAGCCGAGACCTTAGGCGACGTAGCCGAGTATATCGGCTCGCTCTTTGACTCGAGTGCCAAGGAGGCTCCGGTATTTGAGCCGTGCAACAGCGAACGTGACGGCAGCGTGTTTAATATAAGTGCCGTAGACGGCGACGGCTCGATAGTCAGAATAGATATTAAAACGGGTGAGCTTGTAGCAGGCAATGATTATCCGGCTTCGGCTGAAATGCACAGAGCCATCTATAAAAAGCGCAAGGACGTAAACTTCATTATGCACACCAAAACACCGGCGGAAGTCGCAATGTCTAAGTCGGGCAAAACAATAAAGCCGCTTCTTGACGATTTTGCACAGCTTGTCGGCGCAACCGTTCGCTCGGTAACATTTAATCCCAACAGCACAAAAAAGACCGCTAAGAAGGTCGTAAAGGCTCTCAAGGGCAGAAACGGCGTTCTTCTTAACAACAACGGTGCGCTTTGCGTATCGGGCAGCGAATATGATGCCGCAGCGGTTGAAATGGTAATGGATAAGGGCTGCAAGACCGCAGTCGGCGCAAGACTGTTTGAGGCAGGCAAGCCCATAAACCCCATTGAGACAAGACTTATGAGATTTATATATCTCAAGAAGTACTCAAAGCAGGCTAAAAAGTGATATTTGAATATGGTGTAAAAAAGTGTCGCAAACCTCGTGTTTGCGGCACTTTTGCATTTTCCGGACTTTGTTTATTACGGTTTTGAGCGGCTCGCTTCGTTCTGCGTCGCGGCAAAACCGGAGGCTTGCCGGGCTAAAATAAAATCGCGCGTTAATTCTCAACCGAAGAGCTGCCGCATATACATATAGTGTTGTACCTGCCATAAGGGACACGGTGTTTATAAAGCGGCAGGCATAGTGTAAACAAAGCAGGTGAGAATTATGAAAAAATATTACCCCGAGGGTGCACGCGCAGACATCGAAGCCGTCGAAAAAAGACTTTCAAGCCCGGCGGAGCTCAAAAACGCCTTTTTGTCGGGAGAATCGCTTGAGGCGCGCGCGGTTCTCTGCGACCGCGGACACAATCTCGATGTGGATTTAAGGTGTATGAAGGGATTTATGCCGCGCAAGGAATGCGCTATGGGGATTGAAGATAACACGGTTCGCGACATAGCCATAATATCGCGCGTTAATAAGCCCGTTGACTTTGTGATAACGGGATTTTCCGAGAATGAAAGGGGCGAGACATTCGCTCTGCTCAGCCGCCGCAAGCTCCAAGAGGAGTGCGCGGCAAATTATACTTCAAGACTCATTCCGGGCGATATAATCGACGCGCGCGTGACGCACCTTGAGCCGTTCGGCGCGTTTTGCGACATAGGCGCAGGCATTTCGGCACTTATGCCGATAGACGGTATCTCGGTGTCGCGCATACCTCATCCGTGTGTTCGTTTTTCGGTTAATCAGGATATAAAGGCAGTTGTGAAATCGATAGACGAAAACGGCAGAATTACCTTGTCGCAAAAGGAGCTGCTCGGCACTTGGGAGGAAAACGCTTCAAAATTCGCGCCCGGAGAAACCGTGCCCGGAGTAATACGCTCTGTGGAGGATTACGGTATATTCGTTGAGCTTGCGCCCAATCTTGCAGGGCTTGCCGAATGTGCCTCCGGGCCGCGCGCAGGCGACAGTGCCGCGGTTTACATAAAAAGCATAAATCCCGAAAGGATGAAAATAAAGCTTATTATCGTGGACTATTTTACCGGTGACGGCAAAAGTCCGGCGGCGGATTATTTTATAAGTGACGGTCACATAGATAAATGGATATATTCGCCCGAAATGTCAATTAAAAGGGTTGAGACGGATTTTATGAGCTGATTATATAAAAAATATTGCAAAAATGATATAATTGTGGTAAAATCTACTTAATTGTTTAAAGCAGGGGGAGAATAATTATGTCAAAAAACAGGATGAAAAAGCTTGTCAGTGTACTTTTGGCACTGACCATGACAGTTCTTTGCTTTGTTCCTGCGGCAGCCGCAGAGCCCAAGGATAATGTTACGCCTATCCTGATAATAGCCGGCTTCGGCGAATATGTGCTGGTGGACGGTGACGGAAATCAGGTTTGGGGGCCGTCGCAGGACACAATAGTTGAAACGGCGAAAAACGCCATAGCTCCGCTCGGCGCGTTTTTAAAGGGAGATTATGAAACGTTTTGCACGGGAATAGTGGAAATAGCAAACGATCTTTTCGAGCCGGTTTCGTGCAATCCCGACGGCACGGCAAAGCACCCCGACGTCACCGTTATAGACCAATATACCGAGCCGGTATCGCAATACGGACTTGACGAGGTCACAAGGGCAGACGCCTTCGATAAGGATATAGTTGACGCGTGCTGCGACGAAGTCGGTGCCGACAACGTTTACGTTTACGGTCTTGCTTGGCATAAATCTATGCAGGAGCTTGCTGCGGACATAAACGCGTATGTTCAAAAAATCAAGGCAGATAAGCACGTCGACAAGGTGTCGATTGCCGGCCACAGTATGGGCGGAGCGGTTTTGGCTTCGTATTTGGGACTTTACGGCTGTGACGACGTCTCAAACATAACCATGCTAAATTCCGCATTTACGGGGCTTGATATGGTGGGCTGTCTCTTTAAGGGCGAAATAGCCGTCGGCACAGATGAGCTTATCCCGTTTATAAATCAAAGTATGAATTCCGACACTCTCGGCAAGGTCCTTGACACCTTAAAGCTTTTGCAGCTTGTGGTGCCGAAGCTTGAGGGATTCCTTGAAACCGAGCTTCCCGACGGCAGCGGCAGAACCTATAAGGACCGCATTTATGCCGAGTGCCTTGTTTCCGGCTTCGGCTACACGCCGAGTCTTTGGGCGTTTGTACCCGATGAATACTATGATGACGCAAAAGCCGTAATGAAGGCGTATATGGAGAAAAATCAGCAGCAAAAGGGCGTTTCGACTTCCGTGATAGCTGCCAACTGGGCGACATTTGAGAGAAAAATCGACGAGATACACAATATACAGGCGAATATTTCTTCGATTTTACAGAGCGCCAAGGCAAGCGGCACCTCTGTTTGCATATTCTCAAACTACAATCTTTATATAGCGCCGTTTACGCCTACCGCCGATTACACGAGCGACGGAGTTATAGAGACAAACCGTACAAGCGGCGGTGCCACCTGCGCCCGTCTTAAAACGACTCTCGGCGACGATTACGTTCAGGCGAGGGACGACGGGCACAACCGTCTTTCCGAGGACGGCATTATCGATGCTTCCTCGTGTATGCTCCCCGAAAACACCTGGTTTATAAAGAATTACGGGCATTCGATGTTTGATTACCGCAAAAACGGCTGTGACCTTTATGTGCGGGCGATGACGGCGAAAACGCAACCGACCGTTGACACTTGGGCGGAGTATCCGCAGTTCCTCGTTTATAATGCGGGAACTCACTACGTGGCTCCGCTTACGGCAAAGTTCGGCGACGTGGACCTTGACGGCAGCATTACGCCCGTTGACTCAAGGCTTGCTTTGAGATACGTAAACGGTATGGAGGAGCTGTCCCCTACGGCTAAATATGTTGCGGATGCAAACCGCAGCGGCGATATTTCGACCTTTGACGCGGAGTACATCTTAAAGATGTACGCGGGTCTTGTATAATTTCATTTCCGAAAGGAGCTGTAATTTTTACGGCTCCTTTTTGATTTGCGCAGTTGTTAGGCGCAAAAAACGGCGTGAAACTTGCATATTTTCCCCTAAAATGCTCAAAATTATATTTTGTGCTTAATTTATTTCGCCGAAATACAAAAAATTCGCAAAAACTATGGAAATGCCGTATTTTTTCTGTTATAATATCAAGCGGTTTATAATGCCCATAGCTTTAAAGCGAGGGCAGCCATTAACACTGTAATTTATAATTGGAGGTATTCTCAATGGCAAAAAAGTATTGCTACCTTTTTTCAGAGGGTAATGCTAACATGCGTGAGCTCCTCGGCGGTAAAGGCGCAAACCTTGCCGAAATGACCAACATCGGTCTTCCGGTACCGCAGGGCTTCACTATCACAACAGAAGCTTGTACTCAGTATTATGAGGACGGCCGCGAGATCAATCCCGAGATCATGGCTGAAATAAACGAGTACATCGTAAAGATGGAAGGCATCACCGGTAAAAAGTTCGGCGATAAGAAAAATCCGCTTCTCGTATCGGTTCGTTCCGGTGCGCGCGCTTCAATGCCCGGTATGATGGACACAATCCTCAACCTCGGCCTTAACGAGGAGGTTGTTAACACAATTTCCGAAATGTCAGGCAATCCGAGATGGGCTTGGGACTGCTACAGAAGATTTATTCAGATGTATTCCGACGTTGTTATGGAAGTCGGCAAGAAATATTTTGAGCAGCTTATAGACGCTATGAAAAAGGAAAAGGGCGTAACTCAGGACGTAGAGCTTGACGCCGACGACCTTAAAAAGCTCGCTATGCAGTTCAAGGATGAGTATAAGGCTAAAATAGGCGAGGATTTCCCGAGCGATCCCAAGGATCAGCTCATGGGCGCTATCAAGGCTGTTTTCCGTTCATGGGACAACCCCCGTGCAAACGTTTATCGCCGTGATAACGACATCCCGTATTCATGGGGTACCGCAGTTAACGTACAGTCAATGGCATTCGGCAACATGGGCGATGATTGCGGCACAGGCGTTGCATTCACACGTGACCCGGCTACCGGCGCTAAGGGCCTCTTCGGTGAGTTCCTTACAAACGCTCAGGGCGAGGACGTTGTTGCAGGCGTTCGTACTCCCATGCACATCACAGAGATGGAGCAGAAGTTCCCCGAGGCATTTGCAGAGTTTAAAAATGTTTGCAAGACCCTTGAGGATCATTACAGAGATATGCAGGATATGGAGTTCACCGTTGAGCACGGCAAGCTTTATATGCTTCAGACCAGAAACGGTAAGAGAACAGCTCAGGCAGCTCTTCAGATTGCTTGTGACCTCGTTGACGAGGGTATGAGAACCGAGGAAGAAGCGGTAGCTATGATCGACCCGCGTAACCTTGATACTCTTCTTCACCCGCAGTTTGACGCAGCAGCTCTTAAAGCAGCTACTCCGCTCGGCAAGGGTCTCGGTGCTTCTCCCGGTGCTGCTTGCGGTAAGATAGTATTCACCGCAGAGGATGCAGAGGAGTGGAACGAGAGAGGCGAAAAGGTTGTTCTTGTTCGTCTTGAGACCTCTCCCGAGGACATCACCGGTATGAAGGCTTCTCAGGGTATTCTCACCGTTCGCGGCGGTATGACTTCACACGCTGCTGTTGTTGCACGCGGTATGGGTACTTGCTGCGTATCGGGCTGCACAGCTATCGATATGGACGAAGAAAATAAGAAGTTCACTCTCGCAGGCAAGGAATTCCACGAGGGCGACTACATTTCAATAGACGGTTCTACCGGTAACATCTATGAGGGCATTATCCCGACTGTTGACGCTACAATAGCAGGCACCTTCGGCAGAATAATGGGCTGGGCTGATAAGTACAGAACCCTCAAGGTTCGTACCAATGCAGATACTCCGGCTGACGCTAAGAAGGCAAGAGAGCTCGGCGCTGAGGGCATCGGCCTTTGCCGTACAGAGCATATGTTCTTTGAAGAGGACAGAATTGCCGCATTCAGAGAGATGATTTGCTCCGACACCGTTGAAGAAAGAGAAGCTGCTCTTGATAAGATTCTTCCTTATCAGCAGAGCGACTTTGAAAAGCTCTATGAAGCACTTGAGGGCTGCCCGGTAACAATCCGTTTCCTCGATCCGCCTCTTCACGAGTTCGTTCCCACCGAAGAAGCTGACATCAAGAAGCTTGCAGACGCTCAGGGCAAGACCGTTGAGCAGATCAAGGCTATCATCGCTTCTCTTCACGAGTTTAACCCGATGATGGGTCACCGCGGACTTCGTCTTGCAGTAACCTATCCGGAAATCGCAAAGATGCAGACTAAGGCTGTTATCCGCGCCGCTATCAACGTTCAGAAGGCTCATCCGGACTGGACTGTTGCTCCCGAAATTATGATTCCGCTTTCATGCGACGCTAAAGAGCTTAAATATGTTAAGGACATCGTTGTTGAGACTGCAGATGCAGAAATTGCAGCTGCCGGCTCCGATATGAAGTATGAAGTAGGTACCATGATAGAGATTCCGCGTGCGGCTCTTACCGCAGGCGACATCGCTAAGGAAGCTGAGTTCTTCTGCTTCGGTACCAACGACCTTACTCAGATGACTTACGGCTTCAGCCGTGACGATGCAGGTAAGTTCCTCGGTGCTTACTATGACAAGAAGATATTCGAGAGCGATCCGTTTGCTAAGCTTGACCAGGTCGGCGTAGGCCAGCTCATGGAAATGGCTGTTAAGAACGGTAAAGCTACCCGTCCGTCACTTCACTGCGGTATCTGCGGTGAGCACGGCGGCGACCCGTCTTCCGTTGAGTTCTGCCACAAGATCGGCCTCGACTATGTATCTTGCTCACCGTTCCGTGTTCCGATTGCTCGTCTTGCTGCTGCTCAGGCTGCTATTGCAAATAGGTAGGAGTTCTCTTTCCTTTGAATTGCCGCTTAGTTTCGAGCAGGCAGCAGCCTATCGAAAGGCTAACGGACAGTATGTAAGGAAAAATCAGTGGAGAGATACCACTGTAAGGGTATTCATAGACCTTGATTAACAGTTAAATACGATAAGCGTATCATTAGAAATAGTGGTACGCTTATTTTTTGTCCCTTTTTGCAGATTTGTCCTTTCCCCTACTTTCCAATATAATGAAGCTAAAGAAGTGGAGGTGTGCTTATGAGAGAGAAATTT
>OHHI01000643.1_pt1 | contig 18454 bp, 17 predicted proteins | sample 1568001 | NCBI WGS metagenome assembly OHHI01 (sample SAMEA3879506, study PRJEB24766) | human gut metagenome | biome: human-associated habitat; feature: feces | place: USA | collected 1985/1987
ATTCCGGACAGTGTCTGCTCAGCAGTATGCTTGGAGGCAGGAGCGGAAACCGCGGCAGATGTGCGCAGCCATGCAGGCTTCCCTATGAAGTTTACGATGCGAAGCGGAAAAAAATTGCCTGTGAGCCATTTGTGTTAAGTCCGAAAGATCTCTGCACGATCGAGGATATCCCAAAGCTTGCAGAGAGCGGTATTTTCTCGTTTAAAATCGAAGGCAGAATGAAACAGGCAGAATATGCTGCCGGTGTTGTGTCTATCTATCGCAAATATATGGATCGATATTTCGAATATGGTGCGAAAGACTATCATGTATCCAAAGAGGATATGCAAAAGCTTTATGACTTTGGAAACCGGAGCGGTTTTACGAAGGGGTATTATGAGAAACATAATGGAAAAGATATGATTACGTTCCAGAAACCAAACCATGCAAAAGGGAATGAAGCGCTTCAGGAGAAAGTCAGGGAAGATTTCTGCCGTGGTGAAATAAAAGAAAAAATCAATGGAAATTTAATATTATCCCAAGATTCCCCTGCTATACTGGATGTGACACTGGGAGATCTTCATTATACAGCAGGCGGTGATGTGGTACAGCCTGCATTAAAGCAGCCTTTGTCCATGGAAAAGGTACGCGAGAATATGGAGAAAACAGGAAACACGCCGTTTGAGTTTGAGAATCTTACAATTGCGATGAAGGATGCCATTTTCCTTCCGATGAAATCTCTAAACCAGCTCAGAAGAGATGCGTTAGAAGGACTGGAAAAGCTTTGCGTGGAACAGTTCCGCAGGGAGGTGGAACAGGTGGATCGTGCCGGAATGAAGGCGCAGGAGAGTACAGCCGGTACACCAGAGAAATATTTGTCTGCCCTGGCAGAGCAGAGATGTCAGTTACAGCCGCTTTTGGAGAATGAACTGGTTTCTGATATTTATTTGGATCAGGCCTGCTACCGCAGAAAGGATTTGTGGGAAGAATTAAAAGCGGATATTGCAAAAATTCATGCGGCGGGGAAAAAGGCATATTATGTGTTCCCATCTGTTTTTCGGAAAAATACCTCGGATTTTTATCTGGGATCCCTGAAACAACTGAACGGCTGTTCTGTGGATGGAGTGGTGGTAAAGAGTCTGGATGCAGCCTGGTTTGTGCACAGGTATCTGCCGCAGATGCCAATGATCCTGGATCAGGGGCTTTATACTTACAATCACAGGGCACAGGAAATATTGCGTGAGTTTTGTCCAATCCGTATGACGGCACCTTACGAATTAAATCGTGGAGAACTGAAAAAGAGGGATAATGCAGACAGCGAGGTGGTACTTTATGGATATCTCCCGTTGATGACATCGGCGCAGTGTGTGCATGCCAATACCGGAAAATGTGATACGACATCTGTAGTAACATATTTAAAAGACCGTTATGGAAAATTTTTCCCGGTCAAAAATAACTGTATGGAATGTTATAATACCATTTATAATACGACGCCATTGATGTTGTTTGGCTATGGGAAGGAGCTGCAAAAAGCAGATTTTTCCAACTTCAGACTGAACTTTACGGTGGAGAGTGAGAAGGAAGTGCGGCAGATCCTTGCGATTTATGAGACTGTATTTTATGAGGGAAGAAAAAACCTCGCAGATGTGTACCAGGGGGAGTATACCAATGGTCATTATAAAAGAGGAGTAGAGTAAAACATGACGAATCTTATCATAGAAATATCAAAATATTTCATGATCTTTATGTTTGCTTTTTATACGTACGAGTGCTTTGCGGCATTTCGTCAGAAAATCAAACCGGAACAAAGAGAACATATTTTAAGCAGACAGTGCGCAGCAATCTTTCTGATCCACTTTGATGCCTTTGTGGTGATTTATCTGGTGACGGATGATATCAGTATGCTGATTTTTTATGCGGCGCAGGCGGTACTTCTGGCGATGATACAGACCTGTTATCAATTGTTTTACAGCAGATCATCGAGACTTTTGACGAACAATCTGTGCATGCTTTTGACGATCGGGTTTATCATGCTGACAAGGCTTTCTTTTGACAGCGCCAGAAAACAATATTTTATAGCACTGGTGTCGATGATATTTTCGCTCATCATCCCGGTATTGATCAACCGGGTTGGATTTGTGCGGAAATTATACTGGTTATTTGCAATCGTTGGGATCCTGGCGCTTTTGGTTGTGACGATCGCCGGAAATACAAGTTATGGAGCTAAAATTTCGCTCTCCATTGCAGGAATTTCGATCCAGCCGAGTGAGTTCGTAAAAATTTTATTTGTATTTTTTGTGGCGGGCATGTTATATCAGGATACTTCTTTTCAACGTGTGTGTGTGACAACGGTGATCGCTGCGATCCATGTGCTGATCCTTGTGGCATCCCGCGACCTCGGTGCAGCACTGTTGTTTTTCGTGACTTATGTGGTCATGCTTTATGTTGCAACGAAAAAAGTGCTTTATTTTGCGGGCGGACTTGCCGCCGGAAGCGCAGCTTCTGTGGTGGCTTACCATCTTTTTTCCCATATCCGTGTGAGGGTGAGAGCGTGGCAGAATCCGCTGGCATATATCGATAAGGAGGGATACCAGATCTCACAGTCACTGTTTGCCATTGGAACAGGCGGATGGTTTGGAATGGGATTATATCAGGGGCTGCCGGATAAAATACCGGTCGTAAAACAGGATTTTATTTTTTCGGCAATCTCAGAGGAACTTGGCGGTATTTTTGCACTGTGCCTGATCATGGTATGTTTTAGCTGTTATGTGATGTTTCTGAATATTGCAATGCAGATCAGAGACAGCTTCTACAAGCTGGTAGCGCTGGGACTTGGAACCTGTTATATTTTTCAGACATTTCTGACGATCGGAGGTGTGACAAAGTTCATTCCGTCTACCGGAGTGACACTTCCGCTTGTGAGTTACGGAGGAAGTTCCCTGTTAAGTTCTATGATCATTTTTGCAGTGATCCAGGGATTGTATATTTTGAGACAGGATGAAGGAGAGATAAATGCGTCTAAAAGCAGGAAAAACAGACAAAACAGAAAAAAGACAACCGGATTCGAAAACGCAGACATCGAAAAACTCTCGTAAAAACAACCGGGAATTTACGGTCATTACCTATGCAGTTCTTGTGCTTTTTGTCTGCATGATGGGATATTTTGCATATTTCCAGTTTGTAAAAAGTGAAGATTTTATCAATAGTCCTTATAATAAAAGACAGGATCTTTTTGCAAGGAAGGTGACGCGCGGCGAAATTATTTCTGCCGATGGCCACATACTCGCAGAAACGATCACAGATACGGATGGGACAGAGACAAGATATTATCCGTATGCCAATATGTTTGCGCATGTCGTTGGTTTCTCTACCAACGGAAAGTCCGGACTGGAATCGATTGCCAATTTTAACCTGCTGCGCTCCCACACGATGACTTTGGAGAAAGTGGTCAATGAACTTCAGGGAGAGAAGAACATTGGTGACAATGTGGTGACAACGTTAAATTATGATCTGCAGGATACGGCATACGAGGCATTAGGAAAATATGATGGAGCCATTGTCGTGATGGAGCCATCGACCGGGAAAATACTTGCCATGGTGTCAAAACCGGATTACGATCCAAATAATATCGCAGAAGACTGGGATGAACTGACAGCAGAAGACAGTGAGAGCTCTGTGCTGCTAAACCGTGCGACGCAGGGACTTTATCCGCCGGGGTCTGTGTTTAAAATTTTTACGACATTGGAATATGTACATGAAAACAGTGATTATGAAGATTACTCCTTTGACTGCAATGGTAAATTCACAGAGGGGGATTCTGTCATTCACTGTTACAAAAACAAGCGGCACGGACAGGAAAATCTGATCGGCTCATTTGCCGATTCCTGTAATTCTTCGTTTGCATCGTTAGGTCTTACTCTGGATCCGGATTCTTTTACAGAGCTGTGTGACAGCTTGCTCTTTAATACGAGCCTTCCACTCAGGTTTGAATCCTCAAAGAGCAGTTTCTCGCTGGATGCGGATGCAGATGTGTCTACGGTGTTAGAGACGTCCATCGGGCAGGGAAAAACGCTGGTGACACCGATGCATATGGCGCTTGTTGTGTCAGCAATCGCCAATGACGGAGTACTCATGAACCCTTATCTGATCGATCACACGGAAAATTATAATGGTATCGTGGTTGATGCATATGAACCGACAGAATATGGAACACTTTTGTCAACGGAGGATGCATCTTTAATGCAGACCTTCATGAGAGAAGTTGTGGAGGATGGAACCGGAGAACGTCTCTCGGGGCAGAGTTATACTGCCGCGGGAAAAACAGGAACGGCAGAGTTTTCAACGTCCTCAAAGGCTTCCCATGCATGGTTTGTGGGTTATGCCCACCGTGAGGACAAGGAAGATATTGCGGTTGCGATTGTAGTGGAAGATTCCGGATCAGGCAGTGAGTATGCGGTTCCGATCGCAAAAAAGATTTTTGATGCATATTATCAGTAAATGGGACAGGAAAGATATTTCAGTATTGGTTGCATGAAAAAACGAAAAGTATTATACTTATAACAAAAAACCACATCAGGAGGTATTGCAATGATCGAGGCAACAAGTTGTGGCGGTGTGGTAATATTTCGAGGTAAGATACTTCTCTTATATAAGAATTATAAGAATAAATATGAGGGCTGGGTTCTTCCGAAAGGAACTGTGGAAGAAGGGGAAGAATTCAGGGATACTGCGACTCGTGAAGTGTTAGAAGAGACAGGAGCGGCGGCAAGTATCATTAAGTATATTGGAAAGAGCCAGTATACGTTTACCGTGCCGGAGGATACTGTGGAAAAGGAAGTACACTGGTATCTGATGATGGCAGACAGTTATTACAGCAAACCACAGCGTGAGGAATATTTTGTTGATTCCGGATATTACAAATATCATGAGGCTTATCATCTGCTCAAATTTGCGAATGAGAAGCAGATTTTAGAGAAAGCTTATAATGAATATCTGGAGTTGAAGAAAAACAATTTGTGGGGCAGCCACAAGTACTTTTAATGTGAGGATTCGCATGAAATGGTATGACGATTTATACGTAGGCGAGAGCATCGTACATAAGACAAATAAGATCAAATGGAAAATTCGTCATAATGCAGGGCAGATTAATATTTACGTGATCACTCTGGCATCAAGTGAGAAGAATTTATTAGATATCATTCCTTCGCATGAACTGCTGCAGAAGGGCTACCCGAAGAAGCAGTTATATGTCATCGGATTGGCAAAAGGATATGATGAGGCAGTGGAAGTCGCTGCGTCTGTGATCGATGAAGTTTACCGCCAGACCGGGGCATTTGAGGTGGCTTCATATCTCAGGGAAAAAAGGAGGAGAAAAGCAGAATGACCGCCGTGTTACTCACAATCTTAAAAATCATTGGGATTGTGCTGCTGGTGATTCTTGGAATCATGCTTTTTCTGCTGGCAGTCTTATTGTTTGTACCGGTACGTTATTCCGTGAAAGGAACAGTCGATAACAATATTACCGCAGAGGGCAAAATAAGCTGGTTATGTTCGATATTCCGATATGATTTTACGTTTCAGGAGCAGGAATTGAACGGCGAAGTCCGGATATTTGGCTTTCGTCCGAAGAAAAAAGAGAGAGTATCGGAAGAAGAGCTGGAGGAGGAAGCTGTTCCTGAAGTAAAAGACGGGGTGGAAGAGGTTGTTTCTGATCTTGTTTCCGCTGCCGGGGAAGAAGATAAATCGGAGAAAACTCCGATTAAGCCAGAGCAGGATCAAGAGGTAGATTCTCACAAGGGTAAGCAGAACAGAAAATCATCCGATAAAAATTCCCGACCATCCGGAAAAAATATTTTCATGCGGATGTGGGATAAAATAAAAAGCTTCATGAAAAAAATCAAGAATTTTTTCATTGGCATACAAAAGAGGCTGATCAGTTTCAAAGAGTTCGTGGTAAAAGTCAAAGAGATTGTGGCGGACACGAAAAATCAGTATGCTGTGAGGCGATTGTGGGAAGAATTATTATATCTGCTCAAACATTTTGGCTTTCGGAAAATCCATACAGAACTGACGTTTGCGCTGGCTGATCCGGCGCTTACCGGACAGGTGTTAGGTATTTTGTGCATGATGCCTTTTTTGTATCAGTATGACTTTCATATATTCCCTGATTTTGAGTCTGAATCATATTATATCAGGGGCAGTTATGATATGAAGGGCAGAATCCAATTGATCTTCCTGCTGATCACGTTTATTCGAATTGTGGCAGATAAGGATCTGAGGTGTTTTTTGAAAAAAATACTGGATAAGAGATAAACAGTTTCGGAAGAACGAAACGTTTATGCAGAGATCAGTAACGGTGAAGATACCGGACAGACAAAAACATAATATTTTATCATTACAAATAGAACAAAAATAGAAAGGTGGCAGTAACAATGGGAGACAATAGTTTTCATACAACAGTAGAATCTTTATTCAAGGGAATGGACAGTTTTATTACAACAAAAACGGTGGTTGGTGATGCAATCCATATCGGTGATACCATTATTTTACCATTGGTGGATGTTTCCTTTGGCGTGGCAGCCGGAGCGTTCAGCCAGGAGAAGAAAAACAATGGTGCCGGTGGTATGGGCGGAAAGATCACACCGAGCGCTGTGTTAGTGATCCAGAATGGAACAACCAAGCTTGTCAACATCAAAAATCAGGATGGACTTACGAAAGTGCTGGATATGGTGCCGGACTTTGTGAACAAATTCACATCAAAAGGTGAGAAAGAGAATGTTGTGGAAGAATCAGAAGATGATTCAGTTGCAAAGAAAACAGCAGCAAAAGAGATGGAGCAGATTTTAAGTGATTCTGTCAATAAAGAGGAATAATTTTAATGGATTTTCAAACATTAGGTGTTTTGTTATATCGTACACAAGAGAAAAAACACTTAAGTTTATTGGATGTGTGCTCGGGGATTTGTTCGCAGTCGACTTTGTCGCGCGTTGAACAGGGAAGCAGGGAATTAGATTCGCTTACAAGTGAAATGCTGCTTGGCAGAATCGGACGTGAAGTTACACGCTTTGAATTGATTTTAAATGCGGAAGATTATTATCTGAATCAATTGCGAATTGAAATTAATGAGAATATTGAAGAAAAAAATTATATAAAGGCAAAAGAAAAAATTAATTTATACAGACAACATATGCCAGCAGAGGGAAAAGTACATGAACAATTTTGCTGTTATATGGAGTGCCGGATATTAATTGCTCAAAATGAAATAACAGAGAAACTTTCAGCATTGCTATTGCGGGCGATACGTTATACGATACCAGACTATTTATTGGAAAATTGTGTCAGCAGAAGGTTGTATAGTCCTGTTGAAATAGAATTGATTCGTATGCATATAACATATAATGACCGAAAATGCGAATGTAATGAAGTGGAATTATTTTTAATTATGGATTTTGTGACAGAGTTTTATAGTTTAAAACAACAGGAAAAAATAGAAATTCCACTTCTGGTAGATTGTGTAAAATATGAGATTGCATTAGAAAAATATAATAGGGCATTAGCATCAATAGAAAGAGCATTGGACATTATTTCAGTGGGTCGGAGTATGCAATATGTTGGCGAATTGCATTTCTTAAAAGCACAGGTGTTGAGTTGTGTCCAGAATAGTATAGATAAGAATCGTGAATGGCAAGATGAATGTAAAAGAGAATGTTTTATGGCATATGTTGTTTTTGGCGTTATGGGGAAGAAAGAAGAAAAAGAAGAAATCTACAAATACTGTTTGGAGAAATTAAATTGGCAAATTACAGAGCAAATGATGTTATCAGATTGACAAGAAAAGCAGTGGGACTTTCGCAGGAAGCTGTAAGTGAGGGCATCTGCTCAGTGGAAACTTTTTCTAGAATTGAAAGAGGAAAAACGAAGATAAAGGGTGACACTTATAAAAAAATTATGGAGCGTCTGGAACGAAACACAGACAAGTTCTATGCAGTGTGTAGTGGGGAAGATGTTGATCTGCTGGATGATGTGGCTGCAATTGAAAATGCGATTGCAAAGTTTGATTATCAGCTTGCTGATTCGATTTTGGGGAATGTGAGGGAGAACATTGGAGATACACCGGAAAATAAACAGTATGTAGAGGGCATAAAAGCGATTATTGATCATGGGAATGGAAAAATAAGCGCTGAGACAGAAAAATTATATCTGGAGCATGCATTGATGCTGACAGTACCGGATTATAAAATTTTTTTACATAAAAGTTGTGCTGAAGTATATCCCTATACAGAGCATGAAATAATTATTCTTATGAATATTGCGGCATGTAATGCCAGAACAGGCAATCCGGAGGGCGAGATCCAAATTTATAATATGCTGTTGAAGTGTTTTCAGAATGGTTATATCAGTGGTGAAAAATGTATTCAATTAAAAATTACAATTTTACGTAATCTGGCATATGCATTAGGAAGAAAAGAAAAGTATCATGCTGCAATTAAAATGACTGAATGTGTAAAAAAATTGTCCTTAAAATATGATTATGGGTATAAATTATGTATCGCAATTAATGATATGAGCTGGATTTATAGAAATTTATATGAAAATGAATTACAAGAAGAATATTATAATATTGGAAAACAGCAGTATCGCCAGGCGTATTATCTTGCGTTGGCACGCAAGGATAACATCTTGGCAGAAAAACTGAAAAATGGATATCAGAGGTTTTATCAGTCTGATATTGAGATTGTTTAGGCTATTTCATTTATATCAACATCATTTTCGATACGAGTTGGACAGGGAATATCTTCATATTTTTTTGAAGAAAATGATAACAAGATATTAAGTGAAAATAGTGTAAGACAAAGTGTAAATATTAATTTTTGAAATTTTTTCATTTAACATGTTCTCCTTTGTGTATTAAATTTTTTACTAATATTAACGCTGATAATTAAAAAAAACTACGTCAGAATTGGAAAATATGGATAATCAAAGTTGTTGAGGGTTTGCCAAAGTTGTTGAGGGTCTTTCGTGAGGGTTTGGCATAAAAAATAGCATAGTTGTTGAGGGTTCTTCGTGAGGGGCTTTCATGAGGGGCTAACTTGAGGGTATGAGATAGGGTCTGGTATAACACCAGACCCTTAAATAATATTTAGTCTATTTCGTATTCTTCCGGATAGGGGATTCCGTGCTCATCCAAGAGATGTCGTAGCTCTTGGATGTATTTGTACTTGTGTTCAATCTCAATCCAGTTTCCGTGGCACAACGTGTGGCATTCTTCTAATTCTTGTCTTGTAATTTCATAATCGAGCCAGAGTATACATTTATGATCTCTGCTAAAAGCACAATAGTTTTCCATAAAATCCTCCTTAAAATTCATCTTCTTCAAAATATGTGACGGGATTATAATCAGATACTCCATTTAGAACCGGAGCTGACCGTGTGGCATAGAGGAAGCGATTTCTGAAATGTTCAAAATTTCGAAAGCCCCGTCCTAACCGCTTAAGATCTTTCACTTTTCTGTTGATTGATTCAATTGGACCATTGGATAACCGGCTGTCATATATCTTTCCATTACCAACCTTTTCAACCATTATGAATGAGTTGATGATAGGATCTTTATATTTTTCTAATAAGTTGGCGAAATCTCTGAACATTTCATATGATGATTTTTTGTAGGCGACTATTAATTCGTCAATTTCAGTACGTGCAGCAATCGGATTGCCGCCATTTCGTGAGTTGAATAACACATACTGTTCCTTAAGGTCGCGGAAATCCTTAAGGTTAGAATCAATGCGAAAAAGCCAATCCTCGTAATCGTAAGTGTTCATTAGAACGTGAAAGTGCTGGTCCATGCGAAGATCTGAGTGATAGCGGATATTTGACTGATTTGACAGGATAAGCCAGCGATATTTCTGAAGGATATATACCTCGTCAGAGATGGGCAGCTGAACAGGATGCAAGGGGTCAGAAGTTAACTGTTCCTGACGTTCCCTGTCACGCTGCTTGTATTTCTTTAGTAACTGTCGCATGTAGTTATCGATAGAGCGGGTAACCCATTGAAGCACATGGAAAGAATCCACAACCGGAACTGCATTTGGAAAGTACTTATCTACATAAGAAATGTACGGATTATACATATCTGATATAAGATACTTTACAGAATTACGTTCCTGGGGTGGAATTGATGTAAAGTATGGTTCGGTGATATTCATTCGTCTGCTTCGTAAAAGATCGATGGGATCCCCGGTATGAAAATCCTGAATGACTAAAGCATACTTGCAGTTGTCGTCCATATCCAGAAATACTTCATCAACAGAAATAGCATCTGTAAGAGGAAGCCTGTCAAGTTTTACATACCGGTCAAATACATCATGAGCATATGTGTCAGACACATGGAATCTTTTGCTTATAGATGCTGACGATTCAGCCAGGTTTCGATATGCATCAACAATAAGCATATCTGTTGCGTTTGTTGTCCTTCTGTTTTTGCTTACAAACTTGAATGAATCACTGATGTCGTAAAGGCAATCAGGATTGGTGCAACGCCATCGACGCTGCTTCAGGATTAAAACAAGTTTGTAGTTATCCTGAAGAATTGGATGATTGATTTTTCTATTCTTGGTTCCTCTGGAATGCATTCTGAAACCACAACAAGGACAGAAGTGCGCTTCCGGAGCTGTTTCAAGATAGATTGTTTTTGTTTGACCTTCAATGTCGATAGAGCTGATAGAAATGTTGGCATCTTCAAGGTCAAGCAAATCTGTGATACTATTCATATAGCCTCCTTTGTATAAAATATTTCCGCAAAAATATCATAAGAGAAGAAGGCTAGAAGAGCCAATAGCACTTCAAAAAAGAAACAGGATTGACCAGCTAATAACTGATTAACCCTGTTTTTTATTATGTTTATAATGTTTAACCCATCACGAAGAACCCTCAAACCAGCCCCTCATGAAAGCCCCTCACGACAAACCCTCAAGTTGTACCCTCACGAAACCAGCCCCTCAACAACTTTGAATACCCGAAAATATATTTTTTCCAATTCTGACGTGTTTTTTTGATATATACATAGATATAATAATCACATGTTAAGCTTAACAAATAAAAAAGGAGGTAGCAGAATGAAGATTTTAAATGAGGTCATCAAAGAAAAACCTGATTCAAAACATATAGATTTGTGTTGCAATGGTGTACAGTTTTAATAAAAAAGAAGGGATTCTAATATATTGGAATCCCTTAAAAATTTTGGGAGCAATAAAAAAATGAAAGAATCTCTTTTTAATTATAGATTTGAATATGAAAATCAAAAATACATTTTTAATACTAATAACAACGGTTTAATACAAATAAACAATGACATATTTACGGAAGAAGAAAGAGAATATTTAAGAGTAAACCGATTTTGGGTTGATGATAATGAAGATGAGATTGCATTGCTTGAAAGAGAAATAAATCATAATATTCAAGAGACAGAAAGAGTTAGAACTTACAATTGCACTAACTAATTATTGTAATTTCTCATGTGTATATTGTTATCAGAATAAAAATGAAAAATTGATGACTACAGAAGTTGCAAACATGATTATAGAAAAGATTGACAGAATTTTAAATGATAACATATTTGAGGGGATTAATATTCATTATTTTGGTGGAGAACCGTTGTTAAATATACCTGTTTTAATTTATTTGGATGAAAATATTAAAAAGATTACAGATAAAATTGGAATTGTGTATAAGGCATTTTTAACTACTAATGGTTCAATGTTAAGTAAAGAATTATTACAAAAAGTAAAGTTTTCGTCAATACAGCTTACGTTTGACGGACTTGAAAAAACACATGATAGACTTAGAGTGTCCGACCATTTCCATTTTAAAGAGGAGATTGAACTTATTGAGAATATAATGAATTTCTCACAAGCAAAAGTTTTGCTTCGGACTAATATTTGTAAAGAAAATAAAGATGAAATCATAGCATTACATAAATATATATTTGAGAAGTTTGGTAATGAAAGAATTGAAATTAATCCAAATCGTACAATTAAATATCATCAAGATGATTCATTTGAAATGCTTTCTGTACAAGAGTATGCAGAAGTGGCATATCAAATAAAATTATTATGGTCTGAACAAAAAGGAAAATTCGAACTGCCAGTTCCTAGAAGTACACCATGCAAATTTCCATATGGAAATGCATATGCAATTAGTCCAGAAGGTTACTGTACTTTTTGCAGTGGCTCTATGGATCAAGAGAAAAAATATTTTTTTGATGTCGATATTGAAAATAAAAAAATGTTTTCTGTTCGCAAAGAATGCAAAAAATGCAATATATTACCATTATGTTTGGGTGGGTGCATAATACAATACAATTTGAGAGCTGGGGCATGTACATATGAAAAATATGAATTCTTAAATAAATCCAGAAAGCTTAAGGAGCCTGTGAAAAATGAAAACAAAAGAATTAGAAAAATATCCGCTGCAAATTCTGATGATGACACTGACATCTTTTTTGACATTGTTAATTCCCAAATTGCTGAGTTACCTTATAGATGATATTCTAATGGCGAATAATAAAGAAAAGATACTGCCATGGTTTATGATTACGTTCGGAGTTACAAGTCTGCTGATGATAATGAAGTTTTACTTTATTACATACAACCCGATTAAGATTGGAATAAAAAATACATTTAGATTGCAGATAAAGGCGGCAAAAGACATATTAAATATGAATCAGTCTGTATATGCAGATGAGGACAAAGGATATTATTATAATGTGTGTTCAAACAGTTGTGCTGCTTATGGAGATTTATATGAAGAAATACATCTGAATTTAATTAGTTGTTTTATTTACGTGTGTGGAATCCTTGCAGTAGTTTTTATGACCAATATTTATCTGGGCATTTTTTTTATCGTATATGGAATCGTTTTAATAATTGTTTCCCTTAATATTTCGAAACCGCTATTTGATATGCAAAAAAATGTTATGGTAAAGCAGGATAGATATTTAAATGGTATTCGAAATATTATCGAAAATAAAATTGGAATCAATGCGTTACATAGAGAAAAATTCTTTGCAGATGAATATAAACAAAATATTGTTCCGTATGAAAAACATGTTTTAAGGTATCGTTTTTTAGAATGTTTATGCCGACAGGCTCCCAATATATTGGATCAGGTGTGTTTAGTGGTGTTTTTGTTTATAGGAGGAAATTTAGTTTTGAATCAACAGATTTCGATTGGAGAATTTCTGATGATGTATCAATATATGGCGTATTTCTCTGATCCAATTACTACAGCATGTGCTATTTTGATGAGATACAGGGCAAATATGGTACATGTGGCACGTATTGATAAATTATCAGATGATGCAAAGATTCCGAAAGAAACAAAAAAATATATGACAAATACAGAAAATCTTTTTTTCACAGAAAAGTATGATTTCTATAAAGGAAAGGAAAAAACAGATTTTCTGTTTCATATTGATAAACTCAAAATAAAAAAGGGTGGGTTATATGTAATAAAGGGAGAAAATGGAAGCGGAAAAAGTATGTTTTTGAATTTACTGTTTGGAAACGTTAAATTATCTTTTTCACGAGGTGGGTTCATACTTACCGATGAAATGGATGAGGCAGCATTTTTAACCTATCCAATCTTTACAGTTGATGGAGATTTTATGAAAAACATGTATGAGATTCCTATTGATAAAGAACTTATGCATTTATTACAGGTAGATTTTTCGGATAAGGAAATTTTAAGCAATCCTGTGAATTTAAGTTACGGACAGCAGCAAAAACTTGCGCTGTTACGAGTTTTTGGCTTGAATAGCCCGATTCTTTTTTTAGATGAACCTTTGTCAAATCTGGATAAGAAAACACAGGAGAATGTGGTGGCATACATTCGGAAATTGAAAGGAGAAAAAACAATATTGGTTGTCATGCATAGTGATGAATTGGATGAGGCGGCAGACAGTGTAATATATATTGAAAATAAAAAATTAATACAAAAGTAGTAGGATATGAGTATACAAAAAGGCATATATTAATAGTGATATATGTCTTTTTTGGTGTCCGTATGAAACATATCATAGGCTTTGCGTTATTCTTTTTTGGGCTTGGAATGCTTGCGATGTTTCTGATCCCAGGCGATTTCTGTGGGATTTTGATTATGATTGGATGTATCCTGCTTGGATACTATCTGTTTTGCTGCTGTTAGAAGAGCAGTATATCTGTTTTCATTTGAAAATTTTCTGAATCAGGACAAAAAAGAGAACTGCAATTGCAGTTCTCTACGTTTCAAGACTAAGCTCTCTCAACTTTTCCGGATCTCAAACAGGAAGCACATACATATAATTTTCTAGGTGTTCCGTTAACTTTGCAGCTAACACGTTTGATGTTTGATTTCCAAACTCTATTTGATCTTCTATGTGAATGGCTTACTTTAATTCCGTAATGATTGCCTTTTCCACAAACTGCACAATTTGCCATTTGCTTTGCACCTCCTCGCATCTTTCTAAGCCTATATGTATGAACAGGCTCACAACATGATTTATTCTATCAGAAAAAAAAAGATATTGCAAGTGAAAATTAAAAAAAATATAAAAAATGTAATTTATGACTATGAATTTTGGAAAAAAGCGGTTATAATAGACACTAAACTAGCGTTATTATGTGTGAGAGAGAAAACTGGTCAGCCAGTGGCTTTCTTACAAATATAAAGAAAGGCATGGTTAATGAGTATGAATGGACAGATGGAGACCAAATTAGGTAAGGTTACGATAGACCCTGAAGTAATTGCATTATATGCAGGTTCTGTTGCGGTAGAGTGTTTCGGAATCGTAGGCATGGCTGCTGTCAATATGAAAGACGGACTGGTAAAATTATTGAAGAAAGATTACCTGACACATGGTATTAACGTGTCTGTGAATGAAGATAATAAAATTACAATCGATTTTCATGTGATCGTTTCTTATGGTGTGAGCATCAGTACAGTGACCGATAATCTGATCGAGACAGTCAGATACAAAGTGGAGGAGTTCACTGGAATGGAAATTGAGAAGATTAACATTTACGTTGAAGGCGTACGTGTCATTGATTAAGGAGGATTTTAAAAGTGGAAGTCACTACAATAAATGCTGAACTTTTTGCCAGAATGTTTCTGGCAGGAGCTAACAACTTAGAGGCTAAGAAGGAATGGATCAATGAGCTGAATGTATTCCCTGTTCCGGATGGAGATACCGGAACGAATATGTCAATGACAATTATGTCAGCAGCAAAGGAAGTTGCAGCGATTGAGAATCCAACCATGGCTTCATTGGCAAAAGCAATTTCTTCCGGATCATTACGTGGGGCAAGAGGTAACTCTGGTGTTATCTTATCCCAGTTATTCCGTGGTTTTACAAAGGTGATCGCAGAATATGATGAACTGACCGTACAGATTCTTTCAGATGCATTTCAGAAGGGAACCGAGACTGCATATAAGGCAGTTATGAAACCGAAAGAGGGAACAATACTTACGGTTGCCAAAGGAATGTCTGATAAAGCTGCCGAGTTAGGAGAGGAGACAGACGACCTTGCATATTTCTGTGAGGAAATCATCAAAGAGGGTGACCATGTTCTGAGCAAGACACCGGATATGCTCCCGGTTTTAAAACAGGCAGGCGTTGTGGATTCCGGCGGACAGGGCTTAATGCAGGTATTAAAAGGTGCATTTGATGCTCTTATGGGCAAAGAAGTGGATTACAAGGTTGAGACAGTTTCTACAGGAAGCAGCAGTCAGGGCACAGCTTCTAATCCTTATATTGACGCACAGGCAGAGCAGGAGATCACCTTTACTTACTGCACACAGTTTTTGATCATGTTAGAGCATCCGTTCACGGAGAATCAGGAGACAGAGTTTAAGAGCTATTTAGAGTCCATCGGTGATTCTATCGTTGTAGTTGCAGATGATGAGATCGTGAAAGTACATGTACATACCAATGATCCGGGTATGGCAATGCAGAGAGGTCTTACTTACGGAAGCCTTACAACTATTATTATTGAGAACATGCGTTTAGAGCGTGATGAGAAGATTTCTGCAATGAAAGAAAAAGAGATGCAGAACACTGCAAATGCAGAGAACGAGATCAGGGCAGCAGAGGAAAATGAGCCGGAAGTTCCAGCAGAGCAAAAAGAAATGGGATTCATTTCTGTAAGCATCGGAGAGGGTATCAATGAGATTTTCCGTGGACTGGGCGTGGACTATATCATCGAAGGCGGACAGACCATGAACCCAAGTACGGAAGATATGCTCAATGCAATCGAGAAAGTGAATGCGAAGAATATTTTCATTCTTCCGAATAATAAAAATATTATTATGGCAGCAAATCAGGCAGCTTCCCTGACAGAGGATAAGAACATTATTGTAATTCCTACCAAGACGATTCCACAGGGTATTACAGCACTTGTCAATTATATTCCGGACAGCACACCGGAAGACAATGCGGAGCGCATGGGTGAGGAAATCCAGCTGGTCAAGACCGGTCAGGTGACTTACGCAGTCCGTGATACTGTGATCGATGACAAAGAGATCAAACAGGATGACTACATGGGAATCGGTGACAAGGGAATCCTCTCTGTTGGCACAGACATGGAGAAAACGGTTCTTGAGATGATCGGTGAAATGATCGATGAGGATTCTGCAATTTTAAGTATTTACTATGGCGAGGAAATGAACGAGGATTCTGCCAACGAGATCGCAGAAAAAGTGGAAGAGGAATATCCGGATGTAGAAGTGGAAGTACATTACGGTGGACAGCCAATTTACTATTATGTGATTTCCGTAGAATAAAAGTATGAGATTAAATTCATCCATAAAAGAAGTGAAAGGGATCGGCGATAAAACAGCCGGTCTTTTTCTAAAAATAAATATTGAGACGATCCGGGATCTGATCTCCTATTTTCCAAGAACTTATGTGCAGTTCCCGGAGATCAAGCATCCTGACGAAGTGGTGGAGGGAGAGACTGCGGCAGTGACAGGGCAGATACGGCAGACTCCGGTTGTGAAGAGAGTGCGCAGCATGCAGATCACGGTAACTTCGATCACAGGCATGGGAAAACGTCTGGAACTGGTGTGGTTTCGTCTCCCATACATCAAAAACAGCCTTCATCCGGGCGGAACTTATGTGTTTTACGGCAAGGTACAGCACAAAAACGGAAGGTTTGTCATGGAGCAGCCGGCAATTTATACGCCGGAAAAATATGAGGCAATGGAACATTTGCTGCTTCCGGTTTACACTTTGCCGAAAGGATTATCAAATCAGCTTATGCTGAAAGCAGAGCGGTCTGTTTTGGAGGAAGAACATTTATTCCGGGATTATCTGCCGACAGAACTGAGGGAAAAGCATCAGCTCTGTGAGTATAATTATGCAATCAAACAGATTCATTTCCCGGACGATATGGAGACGTTGATCGAGGCAAGAAAACGGCTTGTGTTTGACGAACTCTTTTTATTTATCTTAAACCTGCAATATCAGAAAGAAAAAAAGGAAAAAGAGAAAAATCAGTTTTCTTTCCAGTCGGATGATTTTGTGGAGCAACTGATCGAAAAACTGCCTTATAAACTCACAAATGCCCAATTGCGGGCATTGTCAGAGGTCCGGGCGGACATGCGGAGTGACTACGTCATGCAGCGTCTGATTCAGGGAGATGTCGGTTCCGGAAAGACGATCATTGCGTTTTTAGCGATGGCAGACACTGCACACAATGGCTGTCAGTCTGCGATTATGGCACCGACAGAGGTGCTTGCAAGACAGCATTACGAATCATTTCAGAGCATGTGTGAGATATTTGGACTGGATTTTCCAGTGATTCTTATCACGGGTTCCATGACTGCAAAACAGAAAAAGCTGGCATATCAGGAGATTTTAGATCACCCGGATGCACTGATCATCGGAACACATGCGCTGATACAGGAAAAGGTGATTTATCAGAACCTTGCGCTTGTGATCACAGATGAGCAGCACCGGTTTGGCGTAAAACAGCGGGAAACATTTTCAGAAAAAGGAACAAAGCCGCATATTCTTGTCATGAGTGCAACTCCGATTCCACGGACGCTTGCCATTATTTTATACGGTGATCTGGACATTTCCGTGGTAGATGAGGTGCCGGCAAAACGTCTGCCGATCAAAAACTGTGTGGTGGACACCAGATACCGCCCGAAGGCGTATCAGTTTATCGAAAAAGAGGTGGCTGCCGGTCATCAGGCGTATGTGATCTGTCCGTTGGTGGAAGAGAGCGAGAATATGGAGGCAGAGAATGTCACAGACTATGCGAAGCGTTTGAAAGAGGAACTGCCGGATACGATTGAAATCGGACTTTTGCATGGACAGATGAAACCTGCGCAGAAAAATGACGTTATGGAACGGTTTGCAGCAAATGAGATACAGGTGCTTGTATCGACTACGGTTGTAGAAGTCGGGGTGAATGTTCCAAATGCGACGGTTATGATGATA
>OHHI01000645.1_pt1 | contig 18402 bp, 18 predicted proteins | sample 1568001 | NCBI WGS metagenome assembly OHHI01 (sample SAMEA3879506, study PRJEB24766) | human gut metagenome | biome: human-associated habitat; feature: feces | place: USA | collected 1985/1987
TAATGTGAAGATGGTTCATCTATCTGATAAATAAAATATTTCATTTGTCTGACTTCTCGCCGTTTATGATGGAACTGATCGGCGTTATTTTATTGTGTATCAGTGCAACCTTGTTTTGTGTTCTTTTCCGCAGAATATTCGGTCGCAAGGTGGGACTGACAGGGTATATCATATTTTCCTGCATATTCATATCCAATCCGATCATTAGTGAAGTGTATGTATACTACTACCATGACGGAGTGGATATTGGATATGTATTTTCAGCGTTGGCATTGATATGTTTTTGGAGCGGAATGGACAAATGGTCCGGGACGCGTAAAAGTGCTATAAAATATTATCTTGGAAGTCTTATATGCATTACCGTGGCGATAGGATGTTATGAGTCTATGTTGCTGCTGTTTATCATAGGCATATTGCTACTTTTATATTTACGCGCTTTTACAGATAACAGAAGATTAAAGAGCGGATATGTGATAGGCCAGTTAATCATAGGTGCATCGATCACGTTGGGAGTTATAATCTTGAGATCTGTAATCCTTAAAGTTATGATACAGGTGTTCCGGTTACAGGATATGGTAGGCTTTATGAATCAGCGGAGTATTACTGAAGTTTTGAAAATATTCGGCTCGAATCAACCGATCCAGGAATTATGGATGTTACTAAAAAGATTTTGGATTGTGTATTATGTGAATGCAGTGGTATATTTGCCCATACTGGGATATGTGATTGCAACTTTTGTTTTGGGCATGATTGCCGTAGTGCTGGGAATACGAAGAAAAGATATATGGTATCTTCTTCTTCTGATGGGTATGATGATTACACCTTTTCTCCTGACCATTGTAGAAGGAAGAGTGACATTGTATCGCTCCTGTCAGTATATGCCCTTTTTTACAGGTATCGGTTTTTTATTGCTCTATCTGCTTTTTTCAGAACGAAGAGCCCTGCCGTGGCTTAGACCGGCATATCTTGTTTTGGCGGGAATCATCATATATAATCAGGCGGCTGCGTTGAATCAGGCTTTTTATGTAGACTATAACAAATACCTGAATACAAAAGAAGTGTTGACCGAGATCGCATTGGAAATAGAACGTGATTATGGGAAGAGCACACCGGTGATCTTTACAGGACATTACAGCACCCCGTATAGTCTGGTGGAGGATTATTATGTTTCCTATGGCTCATGGCAGTACCGTGTGATCGCAGCAATTACAGACAAAGTAGATCCTCATCTGAAAGAAAAATATTTCGCACCCCAGGGATATTGTTTTACGGGAGAGGCTAATTATCCTTTTATTCAGTGGGCATTTGATGCATTTGACGGAACGAACCGTGAGATGATGAATTTTCTAGAGATGCACGGACATTCTTTCCCGCAGGTTACAGATCCTGAGATACTGGAGCAGGCCAGGACGATCGGCGATACCATGCCGGAGTGGCCGGCGGATGGGTCCGTATCGTTGCAGGATGGATATATTTTAGTGCATATTTAATAAGGAGACTTTGCAATGAATCGTTTTGAGTATATCGTAGAAAGCATTGACGGCGATTACGCCCACCTTCGCAGAACGGACATCGAATCCGACGAACTGAAACTGGTAGCCAGGGCGTTGTTGCCTCCTGAGATCATGGAAGGTACGAAGCTTTTGTATGAGTGGATGCAGTACTCTATTATGGAATAAATAGGGCACGAAAACTCTTGATGCGATAAGAAAAAACACGGCAATGGCTGCAATATATGTCACAAATTGAAAACAGAACTGGCACGACAGAAGAGCCCGTAAAGAATACACTGAGAGCAGGAACAAAACACTGTGATTATATGCAAAAGGAGATTCCTATGAACGAACCCAGAACTTATCACAATCCTGTACAGCGAGGCTTTTTCCCGGATCCTTCCGTGATCCGTGTCGGTGACGATTATTACATGGTGAATTCGAGCTTCCAGTATTTTCCGGCGATCCCCATTTCCCATTCCCGGGATATGGTTCACTGGCATATCATCGGCCATGCCATCACGAATCCGGAGTGGCTGGACATTAGTGACATCCGGGATTCCCACGGCATCTGGGCACCGGATATCGAATATGTGGACGGAAAATACTATGTTTATGTAACTTTGCGTCTGAATGCGGACGGCAAGCGTGATAACAACGTAATGCGCAGACAGCTGGTGATGGTGTCTGATAAGCCGGAGGGTCCTTATAGTAAGCCGGTATGCCTGGAAGTGGACGATATTGACCCATCCCTGTTCGTGGATGATGACGGCAGCAGATATATGATCATTGCCAAGGCAGCACAGGCAGTTCCCCTGACGGCGGACGGACTGGCGGTGGCGGGTCCTGCGAAGACTGCATGGGAAGGCACCGGCGAGCGTTGCTCCGAAGGTCCCCATATCATGAAAAAGGACGGCTATTATTACGCCATTGTGGCTGAGGGCGGCACCGGTTACGGTCATGGCATCAACGTGGGAAGAAGTAAGAATTTCTACGGCCCTTACGAGTGCTCCCCCTATAATCCGGTTATGCGTCAGAAGGATCCCGCTGCACCCATCCAGAGAGCCGGTCACGGCAAGCTGGTACAGGATCAGAACGGTCAGTGGTGGTGCTATTATCTCTGCGGAAGACCCAATGAGGGGAATTACACGACCGTAGGCAGAGAGTCGGCACTGGATCCCGTACAGTGGACGGAGGATGGATGGTTTACTGTCAACGAGGGAAAAGGTCCCAGCCTGACACAGATTGCACCGGATCTGCCGGAGTGCATTTATGAGAGAAATCTGTTTGACGATTTTAACGATACCAGGCTGAATCTGGAATGGGAGTTCGTGCGCAACCCGGATAACGGTTCCTGGTCATTGACGGAACGTCCCGGATATTTCCGGATCTGGACCAGAGACGGACAACTGAATGAGATCCGTGCGAAAAATACGTTGTTACGCAGAGAACAGGAGCTGTCCTATGTGGCGGAGACGAAGCTGGAGTTCTACCCGGATAAGGACGGAGAACAGGCCGGACTGACCTGCTACTACAGCACAGCCACCTATGCCAGATGCGCTCTGTGCTATGAGGGCGGACGGAAGATTCAGCTGGTCATCAACCGCAATCACGGCGAGGAACTGGTGGCGGAAGTGGACAAGGTGAAGGAAGGCCCTGTGTATCTGAAAGTAGTGGTGGAGAAGCTGACCAGAACTTTCTATTACAGCTATGACGGAGAGAACTGGGAGCAGGTCGGAGTTCTGGAGAACTGCATTTACCTCTGTGACGAGGGTGTTCCCGATGATCCCAAGCGCCATACCGGTACGCTGGTAGGCATCTATGCCAACAACGGAGGCTGTGGAAGCCGCAAAGCAGCGGATTTTGACTACTTCAAATATGAGGATTAGACAAAAAAGAAGGCGTGATTTTGGCTAAAAGTGCGAAAAAGTCGCAACTGATGGAAATTTGTTTGCCAAATAGTCGAAATAATGGTAAAATAATCATGGTTCGAAATGTAAGAGCTTACATTTCGGATCGACAGGAACAAATGCAACGCATAGTTTCATACATCTCTTTTCAAAGGATCCCGGGTGAGCAGCCCGGGATCCTTTGTGTAGCCGAAGCTGTTGGGAATATTTTTCTGATTTGCCGGTGAAACTTTTTGTGGGAATACAGCGTCAAAATAATAGAAAGCTTAAGAAGAATATGTGATAAAATGAATATCAGAGAAAATGATTGCATGCAGTTTTCATAAAAGTGAGGAATGGACATATGTCAGACAGAAAAAAAGAACAGGCGGTGGAGCGTGCCCTGACGGAGGGGTATGAGAAGTATTACCGTCTTGCTTATAGTTATGTACATAATGAAGCGGACGCGCTGGATATTGTACAGGAAGCAGCCTATAAAGCCATTTTAAAAAGTGACAGCCTGAAGGAGCCGCAATACGTGGAGACCTGGGTATACCGGATCGTGGTCAACGAGGCATGCAGCTTCCTGCGCAACCGGAAGGAGAGCGCGGATGTGGAGGAGATCCAGGCGGCAAGTGAAGATATCTATGAAAATATTGATTTAAAACGTGCTATAGAAAATCTTGACCCGAAGGATCGTGCCATTGTGGTTCTGAGATTTTTTGAGGACAGGCAGCTGGAGGAGATCGCGAAGATACTGGATGAGAACCTGAACACGGTAAAGAGCAGACTGTACCGGGTGATGAAAAAGCTGCGGCTGAACCTCGAGGGCAGCACAGGCTGAGCAATCCGTAGGCAGCAAAGTCGGGAGATTTTGACCCCGACATCATATATATGCAGGACATAAGACAGATACAGGCAAAGAGATATAGGAAGATATAAGAAGAGATAACATGAACGGTCCGAATAGACCGGACAGATGGAGAATAGATATGAATGAACAGGAACAATTAAAACAATTAAAAGAGGAGTATGAGAATATGACAATACCCGAAGCGGGACGGGAACGGCTGCAGGCAGGTATCGACAGAGCCCGGATGGAGAAAAAAAGAGCGGAGCGTGTCCGAAGACGTTCCGCATGGACTGCGGCAGCGGCAGCTGTGATCGTGTTGATCGCACTGCCAAATACCAATATGCAGATCGCCCATGCCATGGAAAATATTCCGGTGCTGGGAGGCTTTTTTAGACTGGTGACGGTGCGGCAGTACAATTACAGCGATGATAACCATGATGCCGAAGTAGAACTTGCACAGATCTCTTATGGAGAAGATGCGGGAGAAGGTGTTCCCGCAGGAGAGGTGGCAGTCGGTGCTGCCACTTTGGAGGGCACAGCTGCAGAAAGTGTGGAAGGAGTCGGTGTCGGACAGGAGGCTGCGGAGGCGAAGCTGTCGGAAGACGGTGTGGAAGCGGTCAATCAGGATATGGAGGCTACGGTAGAGGAACTGATCCGTCAGTTCGAGGATACCTTATCCGAGGAAGGGTATCATGGACTGCATGTAACACAGGAGGTTGTTACAGATAATGCACTGTATTATACAGTGAAGCTGAGTGCCCTGGAGACGGAGGCCAGCGGCTATGAACATAATCAATTTTATACGATTGCTAAACAGACGGGAAATGTGGTGACACTGGAAGATCTGTTTGCAGAAGGGAGCGACTATATTTCCGCGATCAGCGAGAACATTAAGACCCAGATGAAGGAACAGATGGCGGCGGACGAAGGCGTGATCTATTTCCTGGATAATGACGATATGCCGGAATTCAATTTTCAGGGGATCACGGAGCAGACGAACTTCTATTTTAATGAAAAAAACGAACTAGTCATTGCCTTTGATGAATACGAAGTGGCGCCCGGTTCTATGGGAGCACCGGAATTTGTAATCCCTCAGGAAGTGACGGCAGCACTTTTAAAATAAATATCTAAATGGGGAAACTCCCGCATATCATGAAACAAAAGGATATGCGGGAGTTTTTTTATGCCATTGATCGTATTGGATGCGGGGCACGGTGGTGCAAACCCCGGGGCCACGTATAAGGGAAGAAAAGAAAGTGAGGATGCGCTGGCGCTGACACTGGCGGTGGGAAGCATCTTAGAAGAAAACGGAGTGGATGTGTATTACACCAGGACCACAGATATCTACGAGTCTCCTTATCAGAAGGCGCAGGAGGGAAATGAGGTGGGAGGAGATTATTTTGTCTCGATCCATCGCAATTCCAGTCCTTATCCGAACCAGTACAGCGGAGTGGAGAGTCTGGTCTACAACCGCTATGGGGCGGCAGCCAGGATGGCGTACAACATCAATGCCGGACTGGAGCAGGTGGGATTCGTGAATCTGGGGGTGAACGAAAGACCGAATTTGGTGGTGCTGAACAGCACAAATATGCCGGCGGTACTGGTAGAAGTGGGATTTATCAATACGGACGCGGACAATGAACTCTTTGACAGCCGGTTTGATGAGATTGCCCGGGCAATTGCTGACGGCATTCTGGAGAGCATCTGATTTACGTTCAGCCCACGCTGCATTCATAAAAGCGTCTGCTACGCATCCGTCGCCATTTTCACGGCTCACCTTTTTACCTAAATCTTACAAATAAATTACCGGACTGTGATATTATGTGAATTTCCTTCATGTTAGTATGATTGCGTAATCAAGAGAAAGAAAAACAAACACATGGAGGACATTATTATGAGAGTAAGACACAGCAAATTATTAGCTCTGATCGGAGCAGGAATATTAGCAGTAACTACATTGGTTGCATGCGGTAACAGTGATGCAACCACAGCGCAGCTTTCCGTAGCAGAGAGCAGCGCAGCAGAAAGCACTGTAGCAGCAAGCAGTGAAGTAGCTTCTGCTGAAACCACCGCAGGTCTGTCCGGCAGCATTTCCATGGTAGGAAGTACTTCTATGGAGAAGTTAGCCAATGCATTGAGCGAAGCTTTCATGGAAGAATATCCTGATGTAACCGTAACTGCTGAGTTCGTAGGATCCGGTGCAGGTATCGAAGCTGTTACCAACGGAACTGCCGATATCGGCAACTCTTCCAGAAGCTTAAAGGATGAGGAAAAGGCAGCAGGCGTTGCAGAGAACATAGTAGCAATTGACGGTATTGCTGTATGTGTAGATCCTGCTAACGAAGTAGCAGATCTGACCAAAGAGCAGCTGACGAACATCTACAATGGCACAGTTACCAACTGGAAAGAAGTCGGCGGCGCAGATGAGCCTATCATCGTGATCGGCCGTGAGGCAGGTTCCGGTACCAGAGGTGCTTTTGAAGAGCTGGTTGACCTGAAGGATGCCTGCAAATATGCAAACGAACTGGACAGCACCGGTGCTGTGATCGCTAAAGTAGCATCCACTCCCGGAGCTATCGGATACGCTTCCCTGGATGCACTGGATGATAGTGTTAAGGCACTTTCCCTGGAAGGCGTAGAGGCTACCGCAGAGAACATCAAGGCTGGTAACTACTTCTTAAGCAGACCCTTCGTAATGGCTACCAAAGGTGAGATCTCCGAGCAGAACGATCTGGTACAGGCATGGTTCGACTTTGTACTGGGTGACGAAGGACAGCAGATCGCTTCCGAAGTTGGTCTGATCACTGTAAAGTAAGTTTCGGAATCGAGAAAAGGAAAAAGCGATGAATAGTCAAACACACGCTTCCGTAATGGGAAACAGAAAAAACAAAGCGGTAGTGGAAACTGTGGCACAAATAGTCTTTACGATTTGTGCCTTCTTCGCTGTACTGGCGGTAGTTTCCATTACCTTATATATGATCATCAGTGGCACTCCGGCAATCTTAAAAGTGGGATTAAAAGAGATTCTGTTCAGTACAGAATGGATGCCGACGGCGGCAGAGCCGAAATTCGGTATTCTGTGGGTTATCCTGACTTCTATCGTTGGTACAACACTGGCAATTTTACTGGGTGTACCCATCGGCGTACTGACAGCGGTATTTCTGGCAGAGGTGGCACCTAAGCCCTTAGCTGCCATTGTAAAGCCTGCGGTAGAGCTGTTAGCCGGCATCCCTTCCGTTATCTATGGATTGTTGGGAATCTACTTATTGAATCCTCTCATGTATCAATTAGAAAGACTGATCTTCCGGGGATCCACGACACACCAGTTCACCGGAGGTGCGAACCTGTTGTCTGCCGTGATCGTACTGGCGATCATGATCCTGCCCACGGTGATCAATATCAGCGAGACTTCCATACGCGCCGTTCCCGCCGGAATAAAATCGTCCTCCCTGGCACTGGGTGCTTCCCATGTGCAGACCATTTTCCGGTCCATCCTTCCGGCAGCCAAATCCGGAATTGTGACCGCTATCGTTCTGGGAGTGGGACGAGCTATCGGAGAGGCTATGGCTATCACACTGGTATCCGGCAACAGCGTGAATGTGCCCCTGCCCTTTAACTCCGTGCGATTCCTGACCACAGCCATTGTCAGCGAGATGGGATATTCTTCCGGACTGCACAGACAGGTGTTGTTTACCATCGGACTGGTGTTGTTTGTATTCATTATGGTCATTAATGTAGCGCTGAATAAAATACTGAAAAAGGGGGCGGATGACAATGAATAAAGACACCTTATATGTAAAAAGAAAACGCCCCACTGACATGCTGCTATTGGCAGCTATTTACATCTCCGCCACACTGGCGGTGGCACTTTTGCTGGGAATTATCCTATATGTCTTTGTGAAAGGCATTCACACCGTGAACTGGGCATTTTTAACGACTGTGACCAGTGCCAGAAAACAGACCACGGGTATTGCCGGTAACTTGTTAAATACTCTGTACATCATCGTGATCACTCTGCTGATCGCAACCCCCATTGGTGTGGGAAGCGCTATTTACCTGAACGAATATGCCAAACCCGGCAAGCTGGTCTCCCTCATTGAATTTACCACCGAGACCCTGTCCGGTATTCCTTCTATTATTTTCGGCCTATTCGGTATGATCTTCTTCGGAGAGACTTTGGGATTCGGTTATTCGCTACTCACCGGTTCTTTTACCCTGACCCTGATGGTGCTGCCGCTGATCACCAGAAATACGCAGGAAGCTCTGCGAACCGTACCGGACAGCTATCGTACCGGTGCTCTGGGAATGGGATCCACAAAATGGCATATGATCCGTACCATCCTTCTGCCGTCCTCCATGCCGGGTATCGTGACCGGTATCATCCTGGCACTGGGACGAATTGTAGGAGAATCCGCAGCACTTCTATTTACTGCAGGAAGCGACTATAAGCTGCCAAAGTTCACCGGAGCTTTCGGGGACAATCTGGCGAAGCTGGCCCACAAGGCAGTGGAGTCCGGCGGAACCCTGACGATCGAACTGTATCTGCAGATGCAGAAGGGACAATATGACAACGCATTTGGAATCGGATGTGTTCTCATTGTTATTGTATTGATCCTGAATCTGCTGACCAAACTGGCAGCAAATAAATTGAGACGAGAGTAAGAGAAATCACAAAAAGGAGAGACCTTTATGGCTAACAGTAAAATAACCGTGGAAAGCTTAAATCTCCATTACGGAGAGAACCACGCACTGAAAAATGTAAATATGGAGATCGCAGATCATGCCATCACCGCATTTATCGGTCCCAGTGGCTGCGGCAAATCCACTTTCCTGCGCTGCCTGAACCGGATGAATGATCTGGTGGATGGCTGCAGAGTCGAAGGAAAAGTGATCCTGGACGGAGAGGACATTTACGATAAGCGGGTGGATACCACATTGCTTCGTAAAAAGGTGGGTATGGTATTCCAACAGCCCAATCCTTTCCCTATGTCTATCTATGACAATATTGCCTATGGTCCAAGACTGCATGGCATCAAGAATAAAAAAGAACTGGATGAGATCGTGGAGCGTTCCCTGCAGGGTGCCGCCATCTTCGAAGAAGTAAAGGACCGTCTGCATAAATCCGCACTGGGTCTGTCCGGCGGGCAGCAGCAGAGACTGTGTATAGCCAGGGCACTGGCAGTATCCCCGGAGGTGCTTTTGATGGATGAGCCCACTTCCGCCCTGGATCCGATCTCTACATTAAAGATCGAGGAATTGATGGAGACCCTGAAGAAAAAGTACACCGTGGTCATCGTAACACACAATATGCAGCAGGCAGCCCGAGTGTCAGATGATACCGCATTTTTCCTGGTAGGAGAAGTGGTCGAGAAGAATGCAACCTCCGAGATCTTTGCAAGACCCCGGGATAAACGGACAGAAGACTACATCACCGGACGATTTGGTTGATTTTGAATGAATAGATAGGAGGAATGGGAGATGTCACCCAGAGTATTATTTGAACAGGATCTTGAGACTTTGAAAAACAAAGTATCGGAGATGGGAGAACATGCGGAGATCAGTTATGATCGTATGCTATATGGAATGCGGGAGAACAAAGAGGATATTTTAAAGACTCTGCTGGATACGGATCACAAGATGGTGGATATGCAGAGAAGCATTGAAGCTATGTGCTTAAGTCTGCTGACCAGACAACAGCCGGTGGCGAGAGATATGCGGCTGGTGAGTGCAGCACTGAAGGTTGTAACAGACATTGAGCGGATCGGTGATCATGTGGCAGATATGGTGGAGCTGTATCTGCGGATGGGGAATATGAATTCCGAGGGAAAACAGGAAAAGCTGCTTCTGAAAATGATGGAAGAGGCAAAGGATATGATCCATAATTCTGTGGAGGCTTTCGTGGAGGGAGATGAAGCGAATGCCCAAAAAGTTGTGGAGCATGACGATGTGGTGGACGACCTCTTTAACGATATGAAGAAAGAGATGATGCAGGCTATCCGGGAACAGAATCTGGATGCTGATCGTGTGGTGGATTATCTGATGATGGCAAAGTATTTGGAAAAGGTAGGCGACCATGCAGTAAATATTGCCCAGTGGGCGATCTTCCGTATGACTGGAGATATGGAAGGGGTAAAATTATACTAGAATTCGATGATCCCAGCAACAATGCAGAGCCTCAATTCGCAAAATCGCCTCTGCGAGGCTTTACTTTTGCTCATTGAGGCGTGCTCGCCAAAGAACCTTTGCCATATACTCTTACGAATGCCAGCATTCGACGAGTATCCGGCAAGGTTCATGGCTCTGCATCGTTGCAATTTTACATAAATTTTACATTCGAAGATATTGCATTTTACATAAGCAAGATAAAGTGAAGATAGAAACCGAAAATGTAAAGTATGTTATGTAAAATGAGAGGATTAGAGTATGGACTTTTTTGATTTGTTGAAGATGGTAGGAGGACTTGCACTGTTTTTATACGGAATGAATCTGTTGGGTGATGGATTGTCCCAGGCATCCGGCGGACGTCTGGAGCGTATCCTGGAGAAACTGACCAGCAACCCGATCAAGGCAGTCTTGATGGGTGCGGTGGTCACCGGCGTGATCCAGTCCTCCTCCGCTACCACTGTAATGGTAGTCGGATTTGTCAATTCCGGCATTATGAGCCTGAAACAGGCAGTGGGCATTATCATGGGCGCCAATATCGGTACCACGGTGACCTCCTGGATCTTAAGCCTTGCAGGCATTGAGAGTGATGCCTTCTGGATCCGTATGCTCAAACCCAGTTCTTTTTCGCCGATTCTGGCAATCGTGGGTGTGGGTATTTTACTGTTTTCCCATAAAGATAAATTAAAAAATGCGGCAACCATCCTGGTGGGCTTTGCAATTCTGATGTTTGGCATGGATTCCATGAGCGCAGCAGTTTCACCTCTGGCAGAGGTACCGGAGTTTACCAATCTGCTGATCAAGTTCCAAAATCCCGTATTTGGTGTGCTGGCAGGACTCATTCTCACAGCGGTGATCCAGTCCTCTTCCGCATCTGTAGGTATTTTGCAGGCACTGTGCATGACCGGAGCGGTAAGCTTCGGCGCAGCAGTTCCCATTATCATGGGACAGAATATCGGTACCTGTGTTACCGCTATGATCTCCGGTATCGGTGCTTCCCGCAACGCAAAGCGTGCGGCACTGATCCACTTGTATTTCAATATTATCGGAACGATATTGTTCCTTGGAATCTTTTATACTGCAAATGCCATTCATCCCTTTGCTTTTTTGGGAGAAGTGGCAACCCCCTTCGGCATTGCAGTGGTCCACAGCTGCTTTAATGTTGCTGCCACGCTGGTACTGCTGCCATTTTCCAATGGACTGGTAAAGCTTGCCTGCCTGACACTGCCTACGCATGAAGATGTGAAGGAAATGTCTGAGACAGACAAGACACTGAGCCTTTTGGATCCCCGATTCCTGGATACACCTGCCTATGCGGTAGAACAGAGCAGACAGGTAGCGTCTGTTATGGCAGACAAATCCCGCAAGGCAATGGACCTCGCCATGGAATTACTGCAGGGGTATGACGAGGCAAAAGCAGAGCAGGTAGCACAGATGGAGACAGATGTGGATCGCTTTGAGGATGAGCTTGGCACTTATCTGGTGAAGCTCAGTTCCAGACAGCTGTCCGGTAAAGACAGCGAGACACTGAACACTATTTTACATTGCATCGGTGATTTTGAGAGGATTTCCGACCATGCCCGCAATGTGAAAGAAGCTGCGCAGGAAATGTATGACAAAAAGCTGGATTTTTCCGATAAAGCACAGGAAGAACTGAAGGTATTCGAAAGAGCGGTACATGACATTCTGGATATTACCATGAACAGCTTTATAAAGGGAGACCTGAACCTGGCAAGACAGGTAGAACCCATGGAAGAGGTTATTGACGGATTGAGCCTGGATGTGAAACAGCGTCATGTGCGCAGACTCCGTAAGGGAAAATGCACTATTGAACTGGGATTCATTTTATCCGATGTGATCACGAACTTTGAACGTGTCAGTGATCACTGCTCCAACATTGCGGTCTGCCTGGTACAGGTGAATGAAGATGAATTCGATACGCATGCTTATCTGGATGAACTGCGCCAGGAGGATAATCTGGATTTTCAGGGTAAAGTGATGGCATGCCGTGAAAAATACCAGTTACCTCCCACAAAGCAGGATCGTGTTATGGAAAAGAATGCAAAATTACTTGCGGAGTAAGGATTTACAGAGGTATAGTTAAGAAGAGAAAGCACAGTCAGAGAGGAGTGCTGTGAGATGGCATTGATCTATGTAGTAGAAGATGATAAAAACATTCAGGAGATTGAGACCTTTGCGTTGGCCAATGTAGGGTACGAGGTAAAAGGATTTGACTCCGCCACAGATTTCTATGCGGCATTGAACGAGACAGCACCGGATCTGATCCTGTTAGACATTATGCTGCCGGATGAGGATGGACTGAGTATCGTGAAAAAGCTACGTACCAGACAGGATACAGTACTGGTGCCGGTGATCATGGTGACGGCCAAGACCACGGAGATCGATAAAGTGAAAGGTCTGGATCTGGGAGCGGATGATTATATTACGAAACCTTTCGGTGTCATGGAACTGATCTCCAGGGTCAAAGCAATGCTTCGGAGAAGTCAGAAGACTCAGGACAAAGATAAGATTTTGAAGATTGGCAATATTGTGCTGGATAGAGAGAAACATTCCGTGATGGTAGGTAAGGAGCCGGTGGAACTGACTTACAAGGAATATGAACTGTTAAAGCTTCTGATGACGAATGCCGGTATCGTGACTACCAGGGAACTGATCTTAGACCGGGTGTGGGGGATTGATTTCGAGGGAGAGTCCAGAACGCTGGATATGCATATCAAGACTCTGCGCCAGAAGCTGAAGGAAGAAGGCAGCCTGATCAAGACAGTACGTAATGTGGGATACATTATGAATGGTGAGAAAGCGTAACAGAAGATGAAGAAAAAGATTAACAAAATGATGATCCTCATTGCCACGGTGACGATCCTGCTGACGATGGTATTGATCACAGTGGTCTATTATGATCTGTTTCGCAGACAGGTACTGGAGGATCTGAAAAGCTATGGATTGTTGCTGAGCAACTGCTCTTCCGTAGAGGAAATTGAGCAAAGCGGTGTGCCGGTGGAATCGGATCTTCGACTGACCATCATTGGCAGTGACGGCCGGGTATTGTATGATAATGAAGCAGATTCCGTGGCCATGGCAAACCACTCTTCCAGACCCGAGATCCGGGAAGCCATGCAGGACGGAGAGGGCGAGGCGGTCCGTAATTCCGAGACGTTATCCAGGTCCACTTTTTATTATGCCATCCGGCTTGCAGATGGCAGTATCTTACGTCTGTCCAAAGATGCCAGGAGTATTTACAGCATTTTCAGCCAGGCGCTGCCTATGATGGCTGGTATTTTCATAGTGCTGCTGATCTTGTGCATGGTGGCGGCCAAAGTGCTGACCGCGAAGCTGATCGCCCCCATTGAAAAACTGGCAGAGAACATAGGTGAGTGTACGGAAATGCAGACCTATGAGGAGCTGACACCGTTCATGGTCATGATCCGCAAACAGCATGAGGACATTATGAAAAATGCCAGAATGCGTCAGGAATTCAGTGCAAATGTATCTCACGAACTGAAGACTCCGCTGACATCTATTTCAGGATATGCGGAGCTGATTGAGACCGGAATGGCTTCCGAACAGGATACGGTGCGTTTTGCTCACGGGATTCATAACAGCGCGAATCGTCTGCTTACACTGATCAATGATATTATCCGCTTGTCAGAGCTGGATGGCACGGAAGGGGAAGCGGATACGGAACTTTTGAATCTTCATGAGATGGCACAGAATTGTGTGGAAATGCTCTCCATGAGTGCCGAGAAACATAATGTGACTATTGCCCTCTCCGGTACGGAGTGCTACGTAACGGCGAACCGGCAGATGATGGAGGAATTGCTATACAATCTGTGCGATAATGCCATCCGGTATAACAACCTGGGAGGAAGCGTGGATGTACAGACCTATGCCAGAGAGGACCATACTTACCTGATAGTAAAAGACACCGGAATCGGGATCTCCAAGGAACACCAGGAGAGGATCTTCGAGCGTTTTTACCGCGTGGACAAGAGCCGCTCCAAGTCCACCGGAGGCACCGGACTGGGGCTTGCAATTGTGAAGCATATCATCGCTAAAAGCCATGCAAATCTGGAGCTGGAGAGTGAACCGGGAAAAGGAACGACGATAAAAGTAGTTTTTTAAATTGAGAGTTAGTGAAATACATTGGCAAAATCCACGAACTCCCGGAGCATGCGATACACATGTCTCGATGTAAGGTCTCCGGATGTGAATTTTCTACGAAAAGTGATGAGTAGTTCTCGTCATGACGGGGCCGCCTACAGTCGACATCCATGTCGACAATCGGCTGACGCGGACATCGTGTCCGCTTTCCCCCTGTCTTTCAGCACTTTTCTAGAAAATATCAACATCCTCCGACAAACATCTTCGACATGGCACCGCATACTCCGGGAGTTCTGCGTTTTGGAAAGCTTTCAAAAACCAGTAGCCCTGGCTGGGTATAAGAATAAGCAGTGCCGTAAGCAGACGTCGGTACTTAGCGGTCGTACTGTGACCGCTTATGTACCGCTACGCTCTGCGACAGAGCGCGAGCGTGCCGCGTTTCTTATACCCTGCCAAGGGCTACGGGGATTAGATACAATCTTTTTCACTAACTTTCAATTTAATATTCTTCTGCAATGTCAATCTCTTCCTGCTCGGCAGCTGCCGTGTCTGCGGAATAGGGGGTTCTGTGGAGGTATGCCAGCCAGTAACCGCATCCGACAATTCCGGCACCGCCTACGATGTTACCCAGAGTGATAGGCAAGAGGGCTTTTACAAGGAAATTGAACCAGGTCAGGCTCTCTGCGGTAATTCCGTAGGCCTGTGCTGTCAGCAGACCGCATACACCGAAATACATATCTGCAATACTGTGCTCAAAACCGCATAATACAAACAGCATGACAGGCCAATAACTGGTCAGAAGCTTGCCGGAGACACGCTTCGCCGCAAAAGACATCCATACCGCAATACACACCAGAATATTGCACAGAATGCCTCGCACGAAAGCCTCTCCCACGCTTAAATTCGTCCGGGCTGCAGCAGCATTGACTATTGCCTGTGCAAGCTGCTCTCCGAAGAGATCCGGTGTCCGTCCCACTACTACCAGCACCGCTACAAACGCAGCGCCGATAAAGTTGCCGATATAGACAAACAGCCAGTTTTTCAACATTTTCCATACGGTAACTTTCTTCTCCAATACCGCCAGTATGATCAGGTTATTACCGGTGAAAAGTTCACTGCCCGCTACAAGTACCATAGCCATACCTGCCGGGAATACCGCAGCGCCCACCAGCTTTGCCACCGATGCGATGTCGATAGTGCTGGATGCCGTCGTGGATGCGATCCCCGCAAAGCCGATGAACATACCGGCGAAGAATCCCAATAAAATTGTCTTGAAGATCGACAGATTTACTTTATGGATTCCGACTTCTATATAGTTTCTTGCAATTTCCAAAGGTGAATGCATAAATAGAGTCCTCCTGTTTTTCCGAAACCGACTCGTAAATGTAAGATCGGCTTTCCACAATTTCTGCATATTTAGGAACAGTTACATCTTGCCATATTTCAATTACACTTGCAAGCAAATATGAAAATATCAGAAAAGAGTATACCCTCTCTTGATTTTCGCACGTTAATTTGCTATAGTGTTTGAAGAACAAACAGACATCTTCCGACTTTGTCTTACTATTTGTTTACAGTAAATAACAGAATCGAGGAAAACTATAATGAGTACTCTTACCTTTGGTTTTATCGGTCTGGGGCTGATCGGCGGTTCCATCGCCCGGGCGATTCGTCAGAATCTCCCCCATTCTCAGATCATTGCATACGATATTAACGCAGACACCTTAAGGGAAGCTTCCCAGTGCGGCGTAGCCAATACAATCACCACGAAAATCGATGCTTCTTTTTCCACGTGCGATTATCTATTCCTCTGTGCTCCGGTGCAGAAAAATGACGAAAACCTTTCCGCTGTAAAAAAAATTCTCTCACCGAAGACCCTGCTCACCGATGTGGGAAGTGTCAAGAGCGAGATCCATAAGGAGATCAAAAAAGCCGGTCTGGAAAGACAGTTTATCGGCGGTCATCCCATGGCGGGAAGTGACCGGGTGGGCTTTATTAATTCCAAAGCCGTCCTTTTGGAGAATGCCTACTACATTCTCACTCCCACAGCTTCCGTTCCGGAGAATAAGGTCACGGATTATAAGAATCTGGTGCAGCAGTTAGGAGCCATTCCCCTGATCCTAGATCCGGCACAGCATGATTATGTCACTGCTGCAGTCAGTCACCTGCCCCATATCATTGCAGCCTCTCTGGTAAATCTGGTGCGGGACAAAGATTCTGCAGACGGGCTGATGAAAATGATCGCTGCCGGAGGCTTCAAGGATATCACCAGAATCGCCTCATCTTCCGCTGCGGTATGGCAGCAGATCTGTCTGACGAATACAGAAAATATTTCGACACTTTTATCTTCCTACATTGCTTCCCTCCAGGGAATCCAACAGGAACTAAACGCCAAACGCGGTGATGATCTGTACGAGCTGTTCGACAGTGCCAGAATCTACCGGGATTCCTTCATCAACACTGCCAGCGGCCCGTTAAAATCTTCTTATGCAATCACCATTGACATTGCCGACGAACCCGGTGAGATTGCAGCCGTGGCTACGATTCTCGCCCTGAAAAATATCAGTATCAAAAACATCGGCATCGTCCATAACAGGGAGTACGAGGGCGGCGTGCTGCGCATTGAATTCTATCAGGAAGAAGCCATCGAAAGATCCACGAAGATTCTTCGTGAAAAGGGCTACAGTCTGCACAACAAGAACTAGAAACCCGACTTCTGTTTCCTTCGCCGCACCATTTTCTCCACACAGACACATACGAACAGTCCGAACGCACCACCACAGGTATCCAGCATCACATCGGCAAAACACCCATAGCGTCCCGGAATGAACAGTTGGTGGAATTCATCCGCTCCGGCGGAGACAAACACCCAGCACACGATCAAAAGATACAGCTTCCGTCCTCTCTCCTTCCAGGGTCTCCACACGCCGTACAATAACACTCCCATACAGGCATACTCAGAAAAATGGGCCAGCTTACGGATGGGATGTTCAAAATAAGCCGCCATACTGTCGAGGACATTCTGCGTCCAGTGTTTCCCGGAGATAGCATTCAGAAGCTCTGCACATTTTTCCGAGATCATAGCACTCAGTGAGCCGGATTCCTCACCATCCTGACCGGAAAACACAAAAATGAGCCGATATAACAATACAAGTAAAATAGCAGCCATTACACTGACTGCCATTTTACGTCTCTTACTACTTCTCATCATTGACTGTCTGATATACGCGGATTCTTGCCGCATCGCTCTCCGGCATTCCGATGAAGACAGCCCCATACATATAAGAATCTCTCTTCATTTCGATCCTGACGATCTGTAAGAACGCATGCAACACTTCATGCGTCCAAATCCTCAGCTTCGATTCATACACTGCACCGATACTTAACACTTCCTTGCACAAAAATCCCACTCCGTTGGGAGAGACATCTACGATGTCAATGCTGACTTCCTGCATGTCTCCCTGGTCCAGGCGTTTTACCATCAGGGTGGAACTCATTTCTGTACGCTTGCTTCGTCTTCTTTCTTCCATTATTTTTCTCCTTTTAAGTCAGCGATGAACATTGCATCTCCAAAGCTGAAAAATCTGTATTTTTCATGGATTGCTTCTTCGTAGGCGTGCAGGATATGTTCTCTACCCGCAAGTGCCGATACCAGCATTACCAGAGTAGACTCCGGCAGATGGAAATTCGTGATCAGTGCATCCAGCACCTTGAAACGATATCCGGGATATATGAATATCTCAGTATTGTCACAGCCGGGCTGTACCATGCCCTGCTCGTCCGCGGCACTCTCCACGGTACGGCAGCTGGTGGTACCCACGGCGATCACACGATGACCGGCGGCTTTGGTATCGCGGATCATCTGCGCCGTTTTTTCGTCGAT
>OHHI01000655.1_pt1 | contig 18168 bp, 10 predicted proteins | sample 1568001 | NCBI WGS metagenome assembly OHHI01 (sample SAMEA3879506, study PRJEB24766) | human gut metagenome | biome: human-associated habitat; feature: feces | place: USA | collected 1985/1987
GTTTCGACGAATGCGCTCCCTGGGATTATGCGGGAATGTTCCTTCTCTCCCTTCTTCTGGGTTTCCTCTCCTGGAAATTCGTGGAAACTCCCTTCAGGACGACCGTCTCATGGCAAAATCCCCAAAAAGCGTTTCTGGCCACGGCAGCAGGGTGCCTCATGCTGGGACTTGCCGGCGAATGGCTCAAATGGACGGACGGCGCGCGGGATTACTGGCATGTAGCGGCCAACAACATGGAATTCCCTGAATACTGGAAAGGGCCGGCCTTCCCTCCCTCCTTCGGCATCACGCCTCCCGGCCGGGCGGTGGTGGAAAAGGGCAACGCCATTCAGCACCATCATCCGGAGCTGGGGGATGTGACGGATTACCCTTTTGTCCTGCTGGGAAAAAACGGGCAGGCCCCTTCCTTCCTGCTTATGGGAGACAGCCATGCCATGGCCAGTTCCCCCGGATTTGACGAGGCCGCCCGGCTTCTTCAGCGTTCGGGCCTGTTCTACCGCGCGCGCCTGTGTCCGCTGAGCGGCATTTCCAGCTCCGGAGACTCCTCTTCCCTAACGCTCCTGCGCCTGATGTACCCCCATTGGGAACACAATATGGAACTAATCCTGGACTGGCTGGAAAATACCCCCCAAGTACAGACCGTATTCATCCACAACCGCTGGATTGAACTGGTCAACAACCACCGGGATACGCGCCTGAAACAACTGGTTGCAGACGGCCTGCGCCACACCTGCGCGCGCCTTCGGAAAGCCGGCAAGCAAATCGTGCTGCTGGGCCCCGTTCCCGAATGGACTTTCGGCCCGCGCAAGCTCATGCGCCGCAATGCCCTGCTGAACGCCAACCGGACAGACCGCCTACTGGGCGGAGATTTCAACACGCGGCAGCGTCCGGTATTCGCCCTGTTGGAGCACATGGAATCCACAGGCCTGTGCCGCTTCATTCCCCTCCACGGCACCTTCCATAAAAATGGGCGGTGGCAGGCGGAAGACGGCGGCCAATTAATGTACTGCGACGATAACCATCTTTCCCCCTATGGGGCAAAAAAAATGGTCGGCGGCATCATCGACCAGCTTTTCCCGGGAATGGAAAGAACAGCAGCCAACTGACGGAAGTACCGCACGGAAAAACATCCAATCCTTTGACATTGACAAGGCATGCAGGCCCCCTACACTGGCGCCAGGCAGCAAAGCCTTCGCGATGGTCCCGGATAAAAGCCCGGAATATGGAGGCCATACCGCGCCCCCCTCTTCAACGCCTGTACTCCCATGACGGATTCCCCCCGCCCCACACGCATCAAGGTCATCAGAAAATCCATGAAGGCCTCTCCGGATCAAACGGAATCCCTGTTGTGGGGCGACTGCCTGTTCTGCACGGACGCCGCCATGACGGATTACGACTGGGTTCTGGTATACGACGAATTTCCCAGAACTCCCGTGGGCACCATCAGGAATGAAACGGAACCCCTTCTCTGCCCTCCGGACCAGACTATCCTGATTACGGTGGAGCCCCCTTCCATCAAAATCTACAGCAGGGCATACACCAGCCAATTCGGCACCGTTCTCACCACCCACTCCGCCCGGGACCTTCCGCACCCCGGGCACACCCTGGGCCGCGGATGTCTTGAATGGCTGTACATCAAGCCCATGCAGGAAATTCTGGACCAGAAGGAATTCCCGAAGACAAAAATGCTCTCCACCATCTGCTCCGCCAAGCAGCATACGCATACCATGCATAAAAAGCGCTATGATCTTACGCGTTACCTGGCGGACCGTCTGCCGGAACTGGACTGGTTCGGACACGGCATCCGGGAAATAGAAAATAAAACCGTCGCCATGGATGACTACAAATATCATCTATGCGTGGAAAACCATCTGGAACCCCATCATTGGACGGAAAAACTGTCTGATGCCTTTGTCGCCATGACCCTTCCCTTTTACGCCGGGGATCCGTTGGCAACGGAATGCTTCCCGCAGGAAAGCTTCATCCCCATCCCGCTGGACAACCCGCAAAAAGCCCTTGAAATCATCCGCAAGGCCATGGAGGACGGAGAATATGAAAAACGGCTCCCCGCCATCCGTGAGGCAAGGCGCCTGGTGCTGGAAAAATACAACATGTTCGCTCAAACAGCGGCAGTCATTCACAACCACAGGGAAACGGGAACCATACGGCCCGGAGCCATGCTGAAAGGACGTCACGTCCTGCGGAAAAATCCGCTCAATGCCCTTCGGGAATTGGCAGACACCCTGGCCTATAAAATCAGATCGTTCGGCAGACGCGGAACCGGCCCCGGCGTGTAACCTGGATTCCGGGCGCGCGCCAACAGGAGGGAACAAATTCCCCCTGCCGGTAAAAAGAATGGGCGGCCAATATTCCGCCAACTGCCTTGCGGCAGACGGAACGGCCCAGCCCGGTCTGAAACCGATTCAAACCGGACGGGAAACAGGCCATTAAAACGGAAAAAACTTAATCCGCTTTGCGGGAAGCGTGCCTCTTGGCCCGTTCCTCCTCCCGCTGCTTCTTCAGGTCTTCCTTCATCTTGGCCTTCTCTTCGGAATCCAGCTTTCCATCCTTGTTAATATCATATTTTTCAAGGAGAGCGGCTTTCTTCTCCGCAGAAGTCATTCTCTTGGGAGCGTCTCCCTCCGCCATGGAAGGCATGGCGAACGCAACGGCCAGAACAATAAGCAAATACTTCATGATTAAATGGGGTTTTGAATAATCCTTTTCTACTCCCGCACGTGCCGGTTGTCTCTCTTTTTTTAGCAATACATGCAAATTACCCGGCCATGCCCCTTTTCCGCCGCATGAACTCCCACCGGTCAAGCCTTCCCGAACGGGAAAAACAGCGGAATCACCACGACCATGACCAGCCCCATAATCACCTGCAGGGGAACGCCCACTTTCACGTAATCCATGAACGTATATTTCCCCGCCGGCATGACCAGGGCATTGGGCGGCGTGGAAAAGGGAGAGGCAAAACACATGCTGGTGCCTACGGAAACCGCCAGCAGCAGCGGATAAGGGCTGATGCCCATACTCGCCGCGGATTGCAGGGCGATAGGCGCCAGAAGCACCGCCGTAGCCGTATTGCTGATAAACATGGTCAGCAGGGACGCCGTGAAATAGACGCCCGCCATCAGGGCAAACGGCCCGAATCCCCCCAGTCCGGCCACCAGCCCGTGGGAAATGGCCTCTGAGGCTCCCGTCTTCTCCAGCGCTACGGACATCGGCAGCATGGCGGCAATCAACACGATGCTCTCCCAGTTGATCGTCCGGTACGCCTCCTCCACATTGCGCAGACAGCCGCACAACACCATCAGGACGGCGGCAATCAATACCGCCGCCACAGCAGGCACCCAGTTGAACACCATGGCCGCAATCATCAGCAGCATAATGCCTGCGGCCAGGGGGGCCTTATGCGTCAGGGTCACCTTGGAGGCCTCCGCCAGAGGCTGGCCCACTACAACCCATTCAAAGGTTTTCTCACTCAGGCGCGCAATATCCGTCCAGGTTCCCTGAACCAGCAGCGTATCTCCGTACTGGAGCTTCACATCCTTCAAATTATGGAAAATGTAATGGTTGTCTCGCTGGATGGCCAGAATATTGACCCCGTACTTGGCGCGCAGCCCCGAAGATTTCACGGGCATGTTGATAAGGTCCGAGTTCCGCATGAGCAGCATTTCCGCAATGCCTATCTCGTCAAACTTCAATTTGCTTTTCAACAGGGAATCCGTATCTTCCGACGTCTTCCGGTTAATCATCTCCGCCCCATATTCCCGGGCAAAACGGGCCACGTCCTCAAACTCTCCCATTACATAAATGACGTCGCCCCGGGCCACCCTCGTATCTGAACCCGCCATAGTCTGGCTGACCGTCTGCAGGAAGGAATGCCGGCCGGAATGCCTGCGGCGCACCTCCACAATATTCACGCGGTAAAGGTCCGGTATCTGAAGATCATGCAGAGGATGTTCCGTCAGAGGGGAATCCTCCAACACCCGGAGGCGGTAAAGATTATTAATAATCTGGTACTCATCTATCAACTGGCTGAGGGATTTCCCCTTGGCCTCGTGTTCCGCCCTGTCGTCATGACGTCCCAGAAATTTCCTGCTGAGGGGGATCAGCACCAGGATGCCCGTCACGATGCAGACAAGGCCGATGGGGGTGAACGCAAAAAAGCCCAGCCCCTCCATTCCGGCCTCCTGAAGCTGGTTGTTGACGACAAGGTTGGGGGGCGTGCCGATCAGCGTCAGCATGCCGCCCATACTGCTGGCAAATGCCATGGGCATGAGCAGGCGGCTCGTCTGAATGCCTCCGTCCGCAGCCAGGCTCACCAGAATAGGCAGCATCAGCGCCACCGTCCCCGTATTGCTGACAAAGGCGCCTATGCCGGCTGTAACAAGCATGGTCAGAACCAGCAGGCGCAACTCGCTCCTGCCGGCCAGTTTCATGATTCTGCCGCCCATCATCTTGGCCAGGCCCGTCCGGAAAATGGCGCCTCCCACCACGAAAAGCCCCACCATCATCACCACAATGGAATTGGAAAAGCCGGAAAGCGCCTGTTCCGGGCTCAAAATCCCGAACATAATCAGGCAGAGCAGGGAACACAGCGCGACAAGATCAGAACGAATCCTCCCCTGGACAAATAAAACGGCGGATATTCCCAGAATGAGAAGCGTGGTCAACATAGCAAAAACGGCAGGAGTGGAAAAATGGCAAGGGAGGATATCTAACATGACCGGCATGTCTTGTCGATAGGCTGAACAAGTCATTCACAAAACCGTCTCTCCGCCGGCATCCGGCAGAAAAAAACACTTTGTGCATCCTGCTCGGAGAACCCCGCTTCCTCTTTCCTTTCCCGGTATCATGGGGATGATGAAACAATAAAAAACGCGCTCTCTGAAAGAACGCGCCATAAAATGAAAAGTGGTGGGTAGAGAAGGATTCGAACCTTCGAAAGCAAATGCTAACAGATTTACAGTCTGCCCCCTTTGACCGCTCGGGAATCTACCCACTTGAAGTGATGTGCGGCGAATGTATAAGGATTCCCGTGCCTTAGCAAGTTTTTTTTCTAAAAAGTAGGTCCTCCCAGAAGCAGAACCCCTATATGCAACAGCCATGCCGCCGGAAGGAAAGCGGATGCAGGAACAAAAAGTCGGAAAAGGCAATTTTTACGAATCTCCCACATATACCGGAGCGCGGCTGTCCGGGGAATCCGCATCCAGTTGCTCCAGTTGGGGCAGAATGTTCTCCATGCTCTCCCATACGGAGGGAACAACCTTGATTGCGGTTCCAAACCGGACTGCCATCATCAGGGCGTCTGAAGGGCGGGCGTCCAGCTCCACCAGCTTGTCCATCACCTCATTGGCAGCCTCTATGGTCACGCGGGCATAAAAGACTTCATCCTTGCGGCCGTTGATAAGCACCAGCCTCACCCGGCATTCCATGGCGGATAAAAAGTGAGCCAGCAGGGAAGACGTGTCCGGCCGTACCGGGCGTTCCCCGTTCAGGCAGCGTTCCAGGGCCATGCCGTCTGTCAGCTCCATGAAAATGACGCCCACCTTGCCGGTCAGCGGATCACGCAGGCACACACCCGCCCCGGCCCGGGTGTAAAGCAGGGCGTAAGGTTCCAGAGTAATCAAATGTTCATCCGGCATGGCGGGCGGAAATCACATGTTAAAAACCGGGATTAATAACCCGTTCCGTATAGCGGGCAGCCACCTTGACGTATTTTTCCGCCCATTTGTGGTTATTATCCGCGGATTCCGGCCCCAGGTCCTTCACCACCTTGGCAGGAGAACCCAGCACCAGGGAATTGGGAGGAATGACGGTACCTTTGGTAATGAGCGCGCCCGCTCCCACCACAGACCCCTGGCCGATGACCGCTCCATCCAGAATAATGGACCCCATTCCTATCAGGCAATTATCCTCCACCGTGCAGGCGTGCAGAATCACGCCGTGCCCCACGGTTACGTACTTGCCTACATAGCAGCCGAAATCGTCTGCCAGGTGGATGCAGCTGTTGTCCTGGATATTGGAGTAATCACCAATGACGATCTTATTGATATCTGCGCGCAGCGTGGTATGGTACCAGACGCTGGCATGTTCCCCAATGGTAACATCTCCAATCAGATCAGCGCTTTCCGCCACAAAAGCGGTATCCGCCACTTTGGGCCAGAAGTTCGCGTAAGGTTCTCTTGCCATATAAGTCATGTATTAATTGAAGATAAGACAGCATTCCAGTCTAAAAACGTTCATTCCGCGGGTATGCCGCAGCCGGAAACGAATACGGCCGAACCCACCCGAAAATGAAAGGCCGCAGGCACCTCCGCACTAATTTTCTTCCCGGATGCCCTTCTTGCTGTTCTTCTCCCGCTTCTCCGCATCCTTGCGCAGGGAGTCGGCTTTTTTCCCATTACCCCCCTTTTCATAATACCCGGCTATCCTCCGCTGGATGGCGGCTTCTTTTTTTACCTTGAAATAATCGCCCGATTTAGTCCGGATATACCGGTTGTAGGAAGACTCCGCCTCCTTGGCCAGCTGAAGCACGGCATCCTGATCCTGGGAAACGTACTCGTAATATTGCCCCATCAGCGCTTCAAATACTTCCGCGCGGCGAGCATAATCCTTCATGGACTTCCGGTACAGGGCAGCCACCCCGGCCTTGTCCCCGTTTTCCATCAGGAGATCCGCCTGCCGTTTGATGGCGGCGGAAGTCAGGTCGCTGCGCCCCTCGTCCGTCTCCTTTTCCAGCTTCTTCAAATCGCGGGCAACATGGCGCTTATTGGTGGAAGCGTCCCTCATGGGGAAAATATACTCATCTTCCACGCGGGCGGCCATGGCCAGGTAATCCGGACGGGAACGGAACTTGCGCTTGATCATGGTCACCAGCTCCTCCCATTCCTCCAGCTTCGTGCCGCTCTCCGGGCGGCTCATCAGGGCAATCAGGCGTTCCCAGCCCAGAGGGCTGCCGGGAGCGGCCTGCGTAGCGGCTTCTAGCATTACCCGGGCGCAATCCGGCTTCTGCATCTCCTCAAACAGGTCCGCCAGGGAAAGATAATCCAGGGAAGTATCCAGCCGGACGCCATTCACCTTCTTGTCCATACCCTGGAGAAGGGTGGATTCATGCTTTGACTTGCAGTTGTGCGGATGAGAAAAATGCCCCGTATTATATCCGTACCCGCCGTAGGACTGCCAGGTTTCATCCGTCGTCAGCAGATTGACCCAGGCATGCGGCCCGCGGTTGCCGTCCCCGGTAACATAGGCGGAGGGAATGCCGTTGCATTTGGCGGTATTCACCGCAAAATAGGCCTGGTCCATGCAAATGCCGCCTTCATCCAGAATCTCCTGGAAGGTATAATTAGTATAAGGGTCCTTGCCCAGTGCGGCGCGGTCCATCCGGTAACGGATCATGGAATAGGCTCCGCCCCATCCTTTCCGGGTAAGGCGTACCTTTTTGCGCGCCCAATCCATCTCCGACCTCGGCAGACGCACATCCACCACAAACAACAGCTCGGAAGGGCTTAATTTGGAAATGTCCGTGAGAAGCTCACGGGCTTCATCCATCTCCATGAAGTACTCGAATACCTGTTCCAGCGTCAAAGGCGTGGTGGAAATATTGGTGGAAGAAGACGCCCTCAGCTTGGACGGGCTGGAAGCGATGCGGGGATTCAGCATGGCGCAGGCCAGCGCCAGGGAGGAATACCTGCTCCGGGGCATGGCGGAGGTTTTCATCCAGAATCCCGCCCACTTCCTCAAAATCCCTCCCCACTCCTCCCCGGGTGTCTGCTCCCGCGCCATCGTGCGCAGGAAAAGTCTCAGGGGATCGGAAGGGTCTGAAAAAAGCCATGGATAGAAATACCTGGGGGAACTCTCCTTGATTTGTTCCTGGATGGTTTCCGCTCCCACTTTGCTGATGAGCTGGTACAGCTCATTGGCGCGCATGAGGTACGGGCTCTGATCGTACATGGACGCGTCAAATTTGCCGAATTTGATGACCTTCACGGCATCCCGTTCCAGATTGGAGCGCAGGAAATCGGCATACAAGTCATAGCGGCCCGTTTCCAGGGCCAGATTGAAAGCATCCGTAAACAACTTTCTGTTGGCGGCGTTATTGGCCTTCAGGCTGACCAGAAGAACAGGCTTCTTGAAAATCTCCAGCCGCGGATCTTCCTCCTGGACCACGGGTTCTTCCTTCGGTTCCTCAGGGGAAGGCTCCGCCACTTCCTGTTCCTTGTTCCGCCGTTTTCCGGCGGCTTCCTCAGCAGCCAGGCGTTCCGCCTCAAGACGGGCTTTTTCCTCCGCCTCCGCGCGCGCCCGTTCCTCCGCCTTCCTGCGCGCCGCTTCCAGTTCCGCGGCTTTCCGCACACGCGCCGCTTTCGCTTCCGCCTCCTTTCTGGCCGCCAGCTCAGCGGCAGCAGCCTTACGTTGAACGGAAACCCGGTGGTAAGCCACCCCTCCGGCGGCAAGAGCCAGCACCAGGACAATAGTCATAATAATTCCGCCGGAAGAGGATTTTTTATGCTTGGGAAAACCGGGACGCAGAGGATTGACAGGATTCATGGGGATGCAGCTTGAACGCGTTGAAGCAAATTGGGGTGGGGGATGAGACGGTTTTATCCCTGTTCCGTGTGACATAAAAGCGCAATACCTTTCCGAGGTCAACTTGAAACAATGGTCTTTTGCTGAAGGTTCGTTTTCCCGGAACCCGTTAAGAATCAAACCAGAGTATTTTTCCTTGTATTTTCATAGCCATTTTATAGTATCAGGCCTCTTCATGTTTCCAAAAACATGAGAAAAACACAAGTATCCTGCTGATTATTCCTGGCTGACATATGTTTTTCCCGTTGCCTATGAACACTTTCTCTCATCTCAGTCCGTTTCTGGCCGTCATTTCGGGAATCCTCTTCTCCGGAACGGCTCTCTGTAACGACATCGTGCTGCCTCCGCCAGATAAAAAGGGAGGAAAGCCCCTCATGCAGGTTCTTCATGAACGGCATTCCACCAGGTCCTTTGCAGACAAACCTATCCCGGTGGAAATCCTGTCCTCCCTGCTCTGGGCGGCGCAAGGCGTCAACCGGGACGATCCCGACTACCGCACGGCGCCGTCTTCCCGGAATTCCAATGAAATAGAAATCTATGTCGTTCTGCCGCAGGGCACCTATCTTTACAGGCCGGAAACCCACCGGCTGGAGAAAGTGGTTCAGGGCGACATGCGGGCCGCTACGGGAACACAGGAATTCGCGGCTACCGCGCCGTTAAACCTGGTCTATGTAGTAGACCAGTCCAAACAGCCGGGAGACTTTGATGCCAGGAGAAAGCTGGTCACGGCCTGCACGGATGCGGGGTTTATTGGAGAAAACGTTTACCTTTTCTGTGCTTCCGAAGGGCTCGGCACCGTGTTCCGCGCCATGATTAACGCCAATTATATCCAGCAGTGCCTGAAGCTCCCCGTCCTCAAAAAAGTCCTGTACGCCCAGAGTGTCGGCTATCCGTCAAAATCCTGAAAAAACCATAAGCCGGAACGCTGTGAGACTCGCCGTTCCATCGGCGGCTCTTCCTCATGCCCTGCGAAAAACCGTCATGGGAACCGCCGTTCCCATGGAAATAAAAACGCCAGGAACCATTGCCGGGCCAGTCAGGAGCGCACTCTTCCGGACAGCCCGGCAACAATAGAAAAAGCGTTTGGCGAACTGTTGGATGAACGTTTCGGGCAAGCCCGGTTCCGCCACTCCGCCCTGCGGCATTGGCTGGAGAAATGTTCAAACCGGAATTCCCGGGAAACTGCGGCGCCAGGAAATCTACTCCCCGCTTGCGGTCTTTCCCATAGTTCAAATTCATGGAAAATCCGGAACCGCAAGCGGAAAACGCACCAGCATTACCACTGGTTGTCCAGGTTTTTGGTATTTATCTTTCCGGGTTCCTTGTTGCGTTCCTTCATGCCGCGGACAGGCTTGGGCTCCTTTTCGTGCAGGTCCAGAATATCAATCACATTCTCCCCTTTTTTCAGGAATGGGGCCGGGACATACAGCCTTAACTGAGGTCCCACATTCCAATAGCGCCCCACGTTGATTCCGTTCACCCATACATACCCCTTGACATAGCGGGACATATCCAGAAACGTGTCCTGAGGCTCTTCAATATTTACAACGGCCCGGAAATGCGCCCCTTCCCGTTTCTGGGAAGGCCCCTTTCCTTTGGGAGCCCGCACAATGGAATCAGCTTTCAGGGGAAGCGCCCTCACCGTCCAGTTCTTTAACTCCCGCGTTCCCAGTTTCACAGGACCGTAAATCCCCTTGCGGTCACTCTCCATGCTGATATGAAAATTAATATGCCCCATGGCCTCTACCAGAACTTCCAGCGTCCCCGGCTTCCTGCGCTCCGGCAGTTTCACGCTCTTCTGCCCCAGCCGCCGATCCAGCGTGCCGACCAGCTCTCCATCCAGATACACCTGGGCATAGTCATTGACATTGGTAAATTCCAGCGTTTCAGGCGGTCCTGACGGAACGGCCGTGCTGTAAACGGCAATACCCTGGTTCTGGTTCCATTGTTCAAAATAGGGAGGCTGCGGGAACTTGGACCGGAAAGGCTTGGGCAGGTTCTCCCAAAGGCCGGCATGCACTGCGGGCGTAAACTCCGGAATTTCCATGGCCGGAATGTCCGCGGGAGGTTCCGGCACAGCGGCTTCGGGAGGCAACTTTTTCAAAATGATGTCCCTCATCTGGGCATAATATTCATTCATCCGCCCCTGCTCATCCACGGGAGAACCGTAATCATAACTCGTCAGGTCCGGCTGGTATTTTCCCGGCCCTCCGTTGTTGGCTCCGGCCGAGAATCCGAAATTGGTGCCTCCGTGGAAAACGAACAAGCTGAAGGAACGCCCCTTGTCCATAAACCAGCGGACGTGGTTGACCACTCCAGGGGTGGGAGCCCAATTCCCCTCCCCCCAGTGCCGCAGCCAGCCCGGATACGTTTCCGAGGAAAAAACGGGAACTCCCGGATTGCATTTATTAGCCACTGCCCAATGGCCGTCGTTCAGCCCCGGATCCAGCCCTACGGCCACGCCTGGAAGCACCACGCCTTTCAGAAAATGTTCTCCCGCGCCGTCGGAGGTGTAAAAGGGGCCAAAACCCTTCCTGCTCCAGAACGCCTTCAGCCATTCCATATACTTGCGGTCTTTACGCTGGTAGCTCCCGTATTCGTTTTCAAGCTGGGTCATCAGAATGGGGCCCCCGTTTTTGGCTAAAAAAGGCTCCGCCACACGAGCCACGGCCTCCAGATAACGCGTCTGCGCCTTCATGAATTTGGCGTCTTCCGTAGTTCTCAACTTGGCCTTGGGATCCTTCAGCAAATAATGAGGCAGCCCACCCAGATCCCATTCCCCGCATGCATAGGGGCCGGGGCGGAATAAAACCCACATGCCTTCCTCCTGGCATAACTTGAGGAACCCTTCCAGATCCCGATTGCCCGTCTTAAAGTCAAAGCTGCCGTCCGGCTGCTCATGGTCATTCCAGAACACGTAAAATGCAATAGTATTCAGCCCCATAGCCTTGGCGGTCCTGATGCGGTGCCTCCAGTATTCCCGGGGAATGCGCTGGGGATGCATCTCCGCGCCGCGGATCTGGAAGGGTTTCCCGTTCAGCATGAACTCCTGGTTCCCTTCCCCGCCGAACCCGAACACAACGGGGGGTCCTCCGGAAAGAGCGGGTTTCTGTACATTCTGGACAGCCTCAGGGCCAGCCCATGCCAATGCTCCCACTCCGACGGCCATCAGTGCGGCAGACCAACTGAAACTATATTGCTTCATCATGTTGAACAGTTAATTCATTTGAAGACGGTTGCCAATAACAATTTTTTTCTCTCTTCTCCGAATCTTCGGAATACCCTTCCCCTCCGCCAGAAATCTGACGGGGCCGGACGGAACGGAGGCCTTCCGTTCCGTGGAATGTGATCATGTCATATATCTTCATCCCTTTGTATGAAAACCGGAGGACGCCTGTCTAAATTGATCAATATGAAAACAATTGTTCTTCTTCGCCATGGAGAAAGCACGTGGAACCGTGAAAACAGATTCACCGGATGGACGGACGTGGATCTGACGGAATTGGGAATACAGGAAGCCAACCACGCGGGCGACCTTCTGAAAGACAGGGGAATGGCCTTTGACCATGCCTACACCTCTTATCTCAAGAGGGCCGTGAAAACGCTCAACTGCGTGCTGGACCGTTTGGACCAGGACTGGCTGCCCGTCTCCAAAAGCTGGAGGTTGAATGAAAAGCACTACGGCATGCTCCAGGGCCTGAATAAAAGTGAAACGGCTCAAAAATACGGAGACGAACAGGTACTGATCTGGAGGCGCAGTTATGACGTGGCGCCTCCTCCCCTGGCGGAGGACGATCCCGCCAACCCCAAATGGGATCCCCGCTACAAGGGAGTGCCGGACAGCGAACTTCCGCGAACGGAATCACTGAAAGAAACTATTGCCCGCATGATGCCCTACTGGGAAGGAACAGTTCTCCCTTCTCTACGGACGCTGGACAATATCCTGATCGTAGCCCACGGCAACACATTGCGGGGCATGATCAAGTATTTGAAAAACATTCCTGACGAACAGCTGCTTTCCCTTAATCTTCCTACCGCCACCCCCTATGTATTTGAATTTGACGACTCCCTGAACCTGGAAAAAGACTACTTTCTTGGGGATCCGGAAGAAATCCGCAAACGCATGGCGGCCGTCGCCGGCCAGGGAAGCGCAAAGAAAAAAACGCCTGCGGAATAACCTCACTATCCTTTCCTATGACCGCCCATTCCTGCCGCATTGCGTTCTTTGACGCCAAGCCCTACGACCGGGATTCCTTCAATTCTGTCAATGAACGCGAATTCCATTACGACATCCGTTACTTCAAAGGGCACCTCACTCCGGACAGCGTGCCCCTGACCCGCGGTACGGACGTAGCGTGCATTTTCGTCAATGACACGGCAAACCGGGAAGTAATACGGAACCTGAAGGAAAATGACGTCAAATTGCTGGCTCTGCGTTGCGCCGGATTCAATAATGTGGATCTGAAAGCTGCGGAAGAAGCGGAACTGCCCGTCGTGCGGGTGCCCCAATATTCTCCCTATGCGGTGGCGGAACATGCCGTAGCCCTGATGCTTTCCCTGAACCGCAAAATACACCGCGCCTACTGGCGCACCAGGGACGGCAATTTTTCTCTTCACGGCCTGATGGGCTTTGACATGAATGGAAAAACGGCCGGCATCATCGGAACGGGAAAAATCGCCAGAATCCTCATCCGCATTCTCAAAGGCTTCGGGATGAACATCCTGGCCTATGACCTGCACCCTGACCAGCGCTTTGCGGAAGAAGCTGGCATTACGTACACCACCCTGGACGATCTGTACGCCCGGTCCGATATCATCTCCCTGCACTGTCCCCTTACTCCGGAAACGGAACACCTGATTAATACGGATTCCATTGGAAAAATGAAGGATGGAGTGATGATCATCAACACGGGACGCGGCAAGCTGATTAACACGGAAATGCTGATTGACGGCCTGAAATCAAAAAAAGTGGGAGCTGCCGGACTGGACGTGTACGAAGAAGAGGGAGAATATTTCTACGAAGACAAATCCGACAGGATTATTGATGACGATACTCTGGCCCGTCTTCTTTCCTTCAACAACGTCATCCTGACTTCCCACCAGGGCTTTTTCACGAAAGAAGCCCTGCACAATATTGCGGAAGTCACCCTGCACAACATCCGGGACTTTCTGGAAAGCAAACCTCTGATCAACCGAGTCTCGCTTCAGTCACGCTGAACGTGCCCGGCGGGCGCTCTACGGAAATCCGGGACTTTCTCATCCGCCTTCTGCCGGACAGAAGGCGGAATTCGGGGAAAGGCGGCAGCTTTTTTATGCAAGCGCCGCCACTTCCCGCCGTATTATATACTATGAGCACTCCAGCCCCTGCCTCCGTCCTGGCTCCCAAACCGCACTACGCCGCTCTGGACGGCCTCCGCGGGGTGGCCGCCGTCATGGTGGTCCTGTTCCACATGTTTGAAGGCAGCGCCAGGGACTTCCAGTTCCATACGGACCAGATCATCAACCACGGCTACCTGTCCGTGGACTTCTTCTTCATGCTGTCCGGCTTCGTCATCGGATACGCCTATGACGACCGCTGGGAAAAAATGAACCTGTGGAACTTCTGCAAGCGGCGGCTGGTGCGCCTTCAACCCATGGTGGTCATGGGGATGCTGCTGGGGGGAATCCTCTTTTACTTCCAGGGGTCTGAAATCTTCCCGAACCTTGCGCAAACCCCCGTATGGAAAATGCTGCTGGTCATGACCGTGGGATTCACGCTGCTGCCCGTTCCCGTTTCCCTGGATGTGCGCGGATGGTCGGAAATGCACCCGCTGAACGGTCCGGCCTGGTCCCTCTTCTTCGAATACGTCGCCAATATCCTTTATGCCATGCTCATCAGAAAATTTACCAGCAGATGGCTGGCGGTCCTGGTCTTTCTGGCGGGCTGCGCCCTCATTCACCAGTGCTACACGCAGGGCAACAACATCGGCGGCTGGACTCTGGATGCGGAACAGTGCCGTGTGGGGCTTACACGGCTCATGTTCCCTTTCTTCGGCGGTCTGCTCCTGTTCCGCCTGTGCAAACCTGGACGGATCAGGCATGGTTTCTGGTGGTGCAGCCTGCTTCTGGCGGGAACCCTGGCGGCGCCCCATGTAGGAGGCGCGGAACATTTCCGCCTGAACGGTCTGTATGACGCCTTCTGCATCATTGTCATCTTTCCCGTGATAGTCTTCCTCGGAGCCAGTGACATCCCTGGAGACATCTCTTCCAGAGCCAGCCGGTTTTTGGGAAACATCTCCTATCCCCTTTATATCACCCACTATCCTATCGTATATCTCTACCTGGCCTGGGTTCACGATGCGGAAGTCCCTCTTTCCCGTGCGCTCCCCGTAGCGGCAGGCGTCTTATTCCTCTGCATTGCCGTAGCCTACGGGTGCCTGAAGCTTTATGACGAGCCCGTGCGCGCATGGCTTTCCAAACGCGTGCTGAAGCGGCATCCTCCGGAACCCGGGGCGTAAAGCGGAACAAACATCTGCCTTGCCCCGGGCGGGGCCAGGCCGGATACTGTCAGCGGTCTTTCATGGAAAAACTGCCGACATCCTCCAAAGCTCTGCGCTACCTGCCCTTTCTTGTGGCATCGGCATTCTTTATGCAGATGCTGGATGCCACCATCCTGAACACGGCCATTCCCACCATTGCCCGCAGCTTCAACAGCCATCCGCTGCAGCTCCACTCCCTGGTAACGGCCTACATGCTCACCGTCTGCGTCCTGATGCCGGCCTCCGGATGGATATCCGACAAACTGGGTTCACGCCGTACTTTCCTGCTGGCCATCTCCGTTTTTTCCGTAGGCTCCCTGCTGTGCGCCCTTTCCGCCTCCGTTACCATGATGACGGTATGCCGCGTCATCCAGGGAATAGGCGGCGCCTTCCTGATGCCCGTCGGGCGCCTTGTCATCCTGCGCTCCTATCCCCGCTCCATGTTCGTCAATGTCCTGAACATTGTAACGATTCCGGCGCTGCTGGGCCCCCTTCTGGGGCCGGTGCTGGGCGGTATCATCGTACAGTACGCTTCCTGGCACTGGATATTCCTGATCAACATCCCGGTAGGCATGGCGGGCCTGTGGGCCACCTGGAAGCTGATGCCGGACCTGAAAGCGGTCCGGGAACAGAAATTCGACTGGCCGGGTTTCTTCCTTTTCTCCTCCTCCGCCGTCCTGGCTACGATGGGCCTCTCTTCCGCAGGAGGCATAACCGATAAGCCGCGCATGGTCATCCTCACGTCTGCCGGAGGCATTCTTCAACTTCTGTACTGGGTGCTGGCGTTCCGTTCAAAAGCCCCCATCTTCAGCCCGGCCCTGTTCCGCATCAGAAACTTTGCCATCGGAATCGCCGGCAACATCGTCTGCCGCCTGGGCGGAAGCTGCCTGCCGTACCTGATGCCGCTTTTCTTCCAGGTGGTGCTTGGTTATTCCGCTCTTCAGTCCGGCATGTCCCTGATTCCGCTGGCCCTGAGCAATCTGCTGGCAAAAACGGTTGCGCCGCGTCTGCTCGGGAAATTTGGTTACCGGAACATCATGGTCGTCAATACCTTCACCATAGGAGCGCTGCTGGCCTCTTTCCACTTTGTAGGCCCCGGAACCCATGAACTTATTCTCCTGGGCATGCTCGCGCTGCTGGGCGGGGCAGTGTATCTCTATATGCAGACGCGCGGCGGCGCGCTCGTTATTTTTGCCGCACTGGCACTGCTTTTAAGCGCGCTCAAAGAACTGAGACTTGCGCGTCGCGCAATAAAAGTGTAGAATAGCCGAAAATGGATGTTTGTGCCCATTTTCGGCTTTTTATTTTTGCTTACTTTCAGAGGAGAACTTTTGTGGATAAGAGATTGGAACGCATTTTGCCCCGCGTGCAGAAGCCCGCACGCTATGTCGGCGGGGAATTCAACGCGATCATGAAGGACAAGAGCAAGGTCGACACGCGCGTCGCCTTCTGCTTTCCCGACACGTATGAGATCGGCATGTCGAACCTCGGCATGCGCATTCTGTACGGTGTGATGAACAATATTGAGGGCGTGTGGTGCGAGCGCTGCTTCGCCCCCTGGGGCGACATGGAGCAGGAGATGCGAAATGCGAACATCCCGCTCTACGCGCTCGAATCGTTTGACCCGATCAAGGATTTTGACATCATCGCCTTTTCCATTGGCTATGAGATGGCGTTCCCCGCGATGGTCGACATGCTGGACTTAGCAGGCGTGCCGCTGCACGCGAGCGAACGCACGGCGCTCACACCGCTCGTTGTCGCGGGCGGCACGGCGATGTACAACTGCGAACCCATCGCGGATTTTATCGATCTTGCTCTTATCGGCGAGGGCGAGGAGATGGATGTCGAGCTCATCGAGCTGCACCGTCAGGCGCGGCGAGAGGGCTGGAGCAAGCACGAGTTTCTCGTGTGCGCCGCGCAGATCCCGGGCGTCTATGTGCCGAGCCTTTACGACGTTGTCTACAACGACGACGGCACGGTCAAGTCCATCACGGCAAACGAGGGTGCGCCCAAGGTCGTCCTAAAGCGCATCATGCGGGACATGGACAAGGCCTACTATCCGACCAAGACCATCGTTCCCTCGACCGAGATCGTGCAGGACCGAGTTTCGCTCGAACTGTTTCGCGGCTGCATCCGCGGCTGCCGCTTCTGTCAGGCGGGGTATGTCTACCGTCCCGTGCGCAACCGCTCGGAGGAGCTGCTGCGCGGCTACGCCGTTGAAGCCGTCGAGGACTCGGGCTATCAGGATATGACGCTCTCGTCGCTCTCGACGTCCGACTATCCGCACCTTGTCGAGCTGTGCGACGACTTAGAGGACTTCTGTGCCCAGCGGCATGTGACGCTCGCGCTGCCGTCGCTGCGTGCGGATAACTTCTCCATGGCGCTGATGGAGCGGCTGCAAAAGGGCAGAAAGACCGGCCTCACGTTTGCACCCGAAGCGGGCACGCAGAGACTGCGCGACGCCATCAACAAGAATCTGACGGAGGAAGATCTGCTCGAATCCTGCCGCCGCGCGTTTGCGGGCGGATACAGCGCGGTCAAGCTCTACTTCATGCTCGGCCTTCCGACCGAGACGGACGAGGACGTGCTCGGCATTGCCGACATCGCGGCTCATGTCATGCACGCCTGGCGCGAAAGCGCACTCAACAAGACGCGCGGCGTGCGAATCACGGTGTCGACCTCGTGGTTTGTGCCAAAGCCGCACACGGCGTTCCAGTGGGAGCCGCAGATCCCCATGGAAGAGTACGAGCGCCGCGTCAAGCTCCTGCGCGAGGCGATGAACACCAAGTCCGTCACGTACAACTGGCACCCCTCGCCCACGAGCTTTATGGAGGCGGTCATCTCCTGCGGCGACCGCCGGCTCGGCAAGGTCATCGAGACCGCGTGGCGCAAGGGAGAAACGCTCAGCGCGTGGGAGGACTATTTTGATCTGAACCGCTGGATGGAGGCCTTTGAGGAGTGCGGTCTTGACCCGCACTTTTACGCCAACCGCCGCCGCAGCGAGGATGAAATTCTGCCGTGGAGCATGATCTCCTGCGGCGTTGCACCGGGG
>OHHI01000673.1_pt1 | contig 17644 bp, 18 predicted proteins | sample 1568001 | NCBI WGS metagenome assembly OHHI01 (sample SAMEA3879506, study PRJEB24766) | human gut metagenome | biome: human-associated habitat; feature: feces | place: USA | collected 1985/1987
AAATCAGGCACCCTGGAGCCAGATGGAAGCAGTGACTGTGGCTGCGGAGAGAATGGGGGCACAATGTACCGTCTCCGAAGAGGGATTGTTCGTACAGGCACCGGTGAGACCCAAGAGTATCGGGCATCTGCAGACCGGACCGTACCCGGAATTCCCCACAGATCTGCAGTCGGCAGCGATGGCGGTACTGACCATGGCAGAGGGAATCAGTTATATTGAAGAGAATATTTTCGAGAACCGTTTTCGAATTGCAGAACCCTTAAACCTTATGGGTGCACAGATTGTCTTAAAAGACGGACAGCACGCGGTGATCACCGGAGTGGAACACCTTCATGGAGAGCAGCTGGACGCCTGTGAACTTCGCGGTGGGGCAGCACTGGTTTTAGCAGGACTTGCGGCAGAGGGTGAAAGCTTCGTGACGGGACAACATTTTATAGAACGCGGATATGAAAATATCTGCAGAGATTTCAGAGAATTAGGAGCACGTATTACCAGTGTATAGAGACCGAAGTACCGTTATCAGAAAAATAGTGATCATAAGCGCTTTGCTGCTAATACTGGGCGGAGGCATTTTCGCATTGCACTCCGTATATACAGTCCGTACTGTATATGTGGAGGGCAATGTGCATTATACAGAGGATGAGATCAAAGAGATCGTGATGTCGGGACCGCTGGGGAATAATTCCCTGTATCTGTCGCTGAAGTACCGTGACAGAGGAATTCAGGATGTTCCCTTTGTGGATGTCATGAATGTATCGATTCTGGCTCCGGATACCATTAAAATCACAGTGTATGAAAAGGCACTGGCAGGATACGTGAAATATCTGGATACTTATATGTATTTTGACAAGGATGGTTACGTGGTGGAGAGTTCCGGAATCCGGACCCAGGGAGTACCGCAGATCACAGGACTGACTTTTAATCATATCGTCCTGGGAGAACAGCTTCCGGTGGAGAATCCGGAAGTGTTTGCCGGGATCATGGACATGACAAAGCTTCTGAATAAATATCAGCTGACTGCGGACAAGATTTATTTTCATTCTTCCGGAGAGATCACCATCTACTTCGGACAGATCAAAGTAGCCATGGGCAGTGATCACAGCCATTTAGAGGACAAGCTGCAGCTGTTGCCGGGATTTTTGGAGCAACTGGAAGGGAAAAGCGGAACACTGCAGATGGAAAATTATGAGGAAGGAAAAGGGAAATTTACGTTCAAGCCGGATGCGTGAAACATTTGTGAAACATTTTGAAAAAATAGGTTGCTAAATTTGTAAAATGATTATATGATAGTCTATGTGAAGTTGAAAAGGGTTAAAAGGAGGAACTAACCTTGCTGGAGATTAAGACGAATGACGCGGATACAGCTGCCAAGATCATCGTAGTCGGTGTAGGCGGCGCGGGAAATAACGCTGTAAATAGAATGGTGGATGAGAAAATTACCGGAGTGGATTTTATCGGGGTGAATACCGATAAGCAGGCATTGCAGCTCTGCAAAGCTCCGAAGTTATTACAGATCGGTGAGAAGCTGACCAAGGGACTCGGTGCGGGAGCCAAGCCCGAGATCGGTGAGAAGGCAGCTGAGGAGAGTACGGAGGAGATTTCCGCAGCCCTGAAGGGTGCAGATATGGTATTCGTAACCTGTGGTATGGGTGGCGGTACCGGAACCGGAGCAGCTCCGGTGGTGGCCAAGCTGGCAAAGGAAATGGGTATTTTAACCGTCGGTGTTGTGACGAAGCCTTTCCGTTTTGAGGCAAAGGCACGTATGGTAAATGCTTTAAACGGTATCGAGCGTATCAAAGAGAACGTGGATACCCTGATTGTGATACCCAATGATAAGCTGCTGGAGATCGTGGACAGACGTACCACAATGCCGGAAGCTTTGAAGAAGGCCGATGAAGTTCTGCAGCAGGCAGTACAGGGAATCACAGATCTGATCAATGTTCCCGCTGTCATTAATCTGGACTTCGCAGATGTACAGACCGTTATGAAGGACAAGGGTATTGCTCACATCGGTATCGGTGAGGGCAAGGGCGATGATAAGGCAATGGAAGCTGTGAAGATGGCAGTAGAGAGTCCCCTTCTGGAGACTACCATTTCCGGTGCAACCCATGTCATTATCAATATCTCCGGAGATATCACTCTGGCAGATGCATCCGATGCAGCAAGCTATGTACAGGATCTTGCAGGAGATGATGCCAATATTATCTTCGGTGCGAAGTTTGATGAGTCTATGACAGATGAGGCTACCATTACTGTTATTGCAACAGGACTTGAGACTGCAGGTGCAAACGCAGCAGGCAAGATCGTTCCTAAGATGCAGTATCAGAACATGGGAACTGTTCCAAGACCAACAGCGCCTGTAACACCAAGACCAGCAGCACAGGCTGGTTATACAGCTCCGGTACAGCCAAATCCTGCGCCAGCTTTCTCTGGTATCCAGAAACCACGCCAGCCAGAAAGTTCTGTACAGCAGATGGATATCAAGATTCCGGATTTCCTTAAGAATTCCAGAAGATAATTACATAAGAATATGACAGGATCGTTACATGAAGATCATAAGGTTTTCATGTAACGGTCTTTTTTTGTCAGAAAAACTGGATGAACTTCTGAAAGTAGAGGAAGTGTTTTGACAAAAAAGATGGTTCTAAAAAAATATAATGTGACTATGGAGAAGGAAAAGGAGGGAGTGGTTCCAAATATATATTTTTTATGCAGATGTTTATCTGTTACAGAATCTGTGGATGGATTTTATTGCGCTCGCAGGCGCAAATTGCCTTTTGCGGCGCAAGGTAAAGGGAAGAAGACTGTGGTTTATCGCATTTCTGTCATCTGTGGGAAGTCTGATCATTACACTGACTGTCACAGAGCCTTTCTGCAGGGCGATCCTGATTCACTTCCTGCTCAATACAGGAATGGTCGTCCTGTGTTTTGGAAGAAGTCCGTGGCGTGAGTTTTTAGAAAACTGGGCAGTCATTTATCTGATGGTCCTTTTCCTTGGCGGGGTTATGGAATTATTGAAAAACAGCGCAGCAGGAATGACATTTTTCTGGATCCAGGCGGTCATTGCGGCGCTTATTCTGTCGGTCGTCACATGGTATCTCGGACGCAGAAAACAGTTTGGAAACCAGCTTTTTCCGGTGACATTAGTGCATCGGGGGCATGCGATGGAGATTATGGGGTACTGGGACAGTGGGAATCAGCTGCGTGATCCGTACGATCACAGGCCGGTGTGCATCTTAAGCCGACATATGGCTGCAAAGATCTTAAATCCGAAAAAGGACAGGGTGCATTTTATCCCTTATTGTTCCCTGGGACAGAAGGAGGGGCTTCTGCCGGTGACAGAGATCGCATGCATAAAAATTCAGAATGGAAGGCACGAAGTCGAGATAAGACCGGCAGCGGTTGGAATTGCAAATGAAGGATTATTGGAAGGAAAAGAATATGATATGATTCTTCATGCATCTATGCTGGAGAGTCGGGAAAGAGGAACAAAATATGATCATGAGACTTGTACTGCCAAGATATGAAAAGGTTCATTTTCTGTCCGGAATCTGCAGCCTTTTTATGCGAAAGGAAGATGAGGTGCACTATATTGGAGGTGCAGAGATCCTGCCACCGCCGTTGGAGGGAGAGCGGGAGGCATACTGTATCCGCATGCTTGATGGCGTGCATGCAGAGCGGGCGAGAAAGGAGCTGATCGAACACAATCTGCGGCTGGTCGTATACATAGCAAAAAAGTTTGATAACACAGGGGTCGGAGTGGAGGATCTTATTTCCATAGGGACGATCGGTCTTATCAAAGGGATCAATACCTTTAATCCGGACAAAAATATTAAATTGGCCACTTACGCATCGCGCTGCATTGAAAATGAGATTTTAATGTATCTGAGGAGAAACAGCAAGACAAAACTGGAGGTGTCCATCGATGAACCGTTAAATGTGGACTGGGATGGAAATGAACTGCTCTTATCGGATATTCTGGGGACGGATGAGGATGTCGTGGGGAAAGACATGGAAACGGATGTAGAGCGGAAACTGTTAAAGACTGCGATCGAAAAGCTGTCCGGAAGGGAACGGATGATCATCGAACTGAGGTTCGGACTGAATACTTCTGACGGGGAGGAGAAGACACAGAAAGAGGTGGCAGATATGCTTGGAATCTCCCAGTCCTATATCTCAAGACTTGAGAAAAAAATTATGGGAAGATTGAAAAAAGAAATTGTACGATTTGAATAACAGGAGTATAATTGTGTTATAAATTAAAGGAGAAGTCGAACTATTTGACAATGGGAACAGACAGTGGACAGATGAGACAACATGTAGCAGATGACTGCATGGGGATCAGATGAAAACGGACTGGAATTTACAGACAGGGGGAAGGACAGATGCAGATAGAATTTTTGGGTGCAGCGCATGAGGTGACAGGAAGCTGTCATTATGTAACATTCGGGGATAAACATGTATTGGTGGATTGTGGTATGGAGCAGGGACCGGATCTGTATGTGAATCAGGAGATTCCGGTGAATGCAGCAGCGGTGGATTATGTGTTCGTGACACACGCACACATTGATCATTCCGGTCTGCTGCCGCTATTGTATAATCATGGATTCCGGGGACAGATTTTTGCGACAGAGGCAACAACGCAGCTCTGTAATATCATGTTAAAAGACAGCGCACATATCCAGATGTTTGAGGCAGAATGGAGAAACCGGAAAGCAAAACGGGCCGGAAAACCGGAAGTGGTACCAATGTACGATATGAATGACGCAATGGGGGTGCTGACACACTTTGTGCCGTGTGAATATAACAGCATTGTGGAGATCTGTGACGGTTTAAAGGTACGGTTTGTGGATGCAGGACATCTGCTCGGCTCATCAAGCATTGAGATGTGGATCAGAGAGGATGATGAAGAAGTCAAAGTTGTATTTTCGGGGGATATCGGAAATGGTAATCGTCCACTGATCAAAGATCCACAGTATATCAAAGACGCGGATTATGTTGTAATGGAGTCCACGTACGGTGACAAAGAGCATGAGACACCGCCGGACTATGCAGTCGCACTTGCAGGGGTATTGAAGGATACCTTTACAAGAGGTGGAAATCTTGTGATCCCTGCATTTTCCGTAGGAAGAACGCAGGAGATGCTTTACTTTATCCGAAGGATCAAGACGGAACATCTGTTGCCGGAGTTTGAAAATTTCCCGGTGTTTGTCGATAGTCCGCTGGCAGTGGAGGCAACTACGATCTTTAATAAGAACGTGGAGGACTGTTTCAGCGAGGAAGCGTTGGATCTTGTGCATCAGGGAATTAACCCGATCGGTTTTCCGGGACTGCGCATGGCAATCACGAGTGATGAATCCAAGATGATCAATTTCGACGAGCAGCCGAAAGTTATTATTTCCGCATCCGGTATGTGTGAGGCAGGACGTATCCGCCACCATTTAAAACACAACCTCTGGCGAAAGGATTCCACGATTTTATTTGTTGGTTATCAGGTTCCCGGAACACTTGGAAATTCTCTTTTAAATGGGGCAAAGCAGGTAAAGCTTTTTGGTGAGACCATCGAGGTACATGCGAAGATTGAGAATCTTCCGGGAATCAGCGGTCACGCAGACCGGAATAATCTGACAAAGTGGATTGGGGCATTTGAGACACCACCGAAAAAAGTGTTTATTGTACATGGGGACGACAAAGTGACGGAGAATTTTGCGGCGCATGTGCATGAAGTATATGGGTATGACACGTATGCACCATATAGCGGCGATACGTTTGATCTTGTGACAGGAGAGCAGATTGCGGACGGAAGCAGAGAGATGATTGAGAAGAAGAAAAATGGATCATCAAAAGCTTCCAGCAACGTATTTGCAAGACTTCTTGCGGCAGGACAGAGGCTGCTTGAGGTTATTAATAAGTGCGAGGGTCTGCCGAACAAGGAACTTGCAAAATTTGCAGATCAGATTAATGCATTATGTGATAAATGGTCGAGATAATATTATAGGGTAAGATATTGGCGGATGGTTTTCAATGCAGACTTTTCCAGACGGCTGACCTGTGCCTGGGAAATATGGATCTCATCCGCCACTTCCATCTGTGTTTTTCCTTCAAAAAAGCGGAGGTTGATAATGAAGTTTTCGCGTTCTGACAGGTGGTTCATGGCATCACTTAGAGAGAGCTTTTCCACCCAGTTTTCTTCTTTATTTTTCTTATCACTGATCTGATCCATGACATAGAGGGTATCGCCCCCATCGGTGTAGACCGGATCATAGAGGCTTACCGGACTCTGGATCGCATCCAGTGCGTATAAAATGTCTTCTGCGGCAACCCCGGATTCCTCTGCGATTCCTGCAGTGTAGGTTCCTTAAATGAATTTTTGGACAGAACTTCCTTGGCATGGATCGCTTTGTAGGCAGTGTCGCGGAGGGAGCGGCTCACACGGATACTGTTGTTGTCACGCAGATATCTGCGGATCTCCCCGATGATCATAGGTACCGCATAAGTGGAAAATTTTACCTGCAGATCTGGATTAAAGTTGTCAATGGATTTGATCAGTCCGATACAGCCGATCTGGAACAGGTCATCAAGATTTTCATGGCTGCCGGAGAAACGCTTGATCACACTTAACACAAGGCGCAGGTTGCCTTTGATATACATCTCTCTTGCTTCCTGATCGCCCTGCCGGATCCGTGCAAACAGGGCTTCTTTTTCGGTTTCTTTTAAAATTGGGAGTTTGGCGGTATTGACGCCACAGATTTCTACTTTATATGCAGGCATGTTGCTATCCTCCGGTCTTTTCTAAAATCAGGATCAGCTCCGAGGTCTGTCGATGTCGGATGCTATTAATGAGGATGTGGCATTTAAGAAAAAATTATACAGAAAGAAACTTTTTTTTATTGGAAAAAAATGCTATACTATACACGGTAAGAAAATCGTTTCAGTAGAGACGGATTGTTAAAAAAAAGCAGAATCAAATGGGATACGAAGAATACAACAAGAGGCTGGTGCATATATGAAAGATTTGATCGATGAGAAGAACAGACAGGAAAAAATGAAAAGAAGTATCATAAAATACTGGAATGTTTCCTATGGTTCCCCGGAAGCAATTGGCGGCGAAGAGGAAGAAAAAGAGCGGGAACATGCCGTCGGCATATATCCACAGGAAAATCATGTCTATGACGAAGAGTCAGAGTTAAAACAGGCAGAGATCGAGGCAATCGATGAAGTGTCACAGACAAAAATCCAACAGATCCTGCATGAGAAAGATGACAGATTACAGAACCTGATCGAACATGAGCAGCATGAGGGATAGGAATCCTGAAGCTGTTTTGGCAGGGTTGCGGGCAGATGCACATTTTGTAGTCTGCCACATAATGTAATAGTAAGAACAGGCGATGGTGGGATCGTTTTGGTTACATTAAAAAAGTATCACGGTCTTGGGAATGATTATCTGATCTATGATCCGAATCAGAACCGTGAATTATTACAGGAACGGCAGATACAGCTGTTGTGCAGGCGCAATACCGGAGTGGGAGCAGATGGTATTTTATCTGGTCCTGTGTTGGAGAATGAAAAAATAAAAGTACGTATTTTTAATCCGGATGGAAGTGAAGCTGAGAGAAGCGGCAACGGCATCCGGATTTTTTCAAAGTATCTGAAAGATGCCGGATATGTGAAAGAAAAGTGCTATGAGCTTTGGACAAAGGCAGGACCGGTACAGGTGGAGTTTTTAGATGAGGATGCATCGCGCATGAAAGTCGATATGGGATATGCCGCATTTGGAGCAGACAGTATCCATGCAGTAGGATTTGAGGGAGATATGATCAATGAATCCGTTTTCTTCTGTGATAATTTTTACAATATCACCTGCGTGTCCATGGGAAACCCAAACTGTGTCGTGATGATGGAAGAAATCAGCAAGAATAAAGCGTTGCATTTAGGACCATATGTGGAAAATTCAAAATATTTTCCAAACCGGATCAATATGCAGCTCTGTCACGTAGTTGACCGGGAAAATATTCAGATTGAAATCTATGAGCGGGGAGCCGGGTACACATATGCGTCAGGCACGGGAGCCTGTGCGGCGGCATCTGCAGCACATAAACTCGGACTGGTGGGAAACCGTGTGCAGGTTCATATGCAGGGCGGAGATCTGCTTGTGGAATTTGCAGAGGACGACCGCGTGTTTATGACAGGACCTGTGGTTTATATCGGAAGTATTACGCTGGCGGAAAATTTTTTTGCTTAAATTGGAAAATTTCTTGGTGTTATGAATACCGCACAGCAGCAGGGAATATGGGAACATATGGAAACCATTATAAAAAAGTCTTGCAATTGCAGGCAGAATATGATAGTTTATAAATCGTTGTGTGAGGAACACAACGATTTTTTCATGCAGAGGTACAATTCTGCAAAAACAAACGTCAGTTCGGAACCTTCCTGACGAAAAACAAAACTAAAGGAGAAAAACATATGAGAAACAAAAAGGTATTATTTCTTACCCAGGCTGCAGTGATCGCAGCGATCTACGTTGTGCTGACTATTTTTATCAGTGCATTTAACTTAGCTTCCGGTGCCATTCAGGTACGAATTTCCGAAGCACTTACCATTTTACCATTTTTTACACCGGCAGCGATTCCGGGACTGGCGATCGGTTGTCTGTTGAGCAATCTGCTGACAGGGGCAACGGTTTATGATGTCGTGTTCGGAAGCCTTGCAACATTACTCGGTGCAGTCGGAACGTATTTACTGCGGAAACATAAGTTTTTGTGCACGCTTCCTCCGGTGATCGCAAATATGGTGATCATTCCATTTGTATTGCGCTACGGATACGGACTTGCGATGGAAGTTGGTGGACATGATGTCGCAATTCCTTTTTACATGCTGACTGTCGGCGCAGGAGAAGTGATCTGCTGCTGTATTCTTGGTTCTGTCTTATTGAATGCATTGGCGAAAGTGAGAAATGTTATTTTTAAGAATGAATAAATGTGAAGGTTATAAAAATGCCATGTCAAAGAGATAAAACTCTCTTTCTCATGGCATTTTAATAATTTTTAAGAAAATATTGACGATTTCTGAAAACGCAAGTAAACTATATAGTTAGCAGTATCTATAAGAGAGAACGAAAGGAAAAAGTTATGAAGAAAATCTTGGATTTGATCACAGATGAAGTGACAAAAGCATTTACAGAATGCGGATATGATGCAAAATATGCAAAGGTTACTTTATCAAACAGACCTGATCTTTGTGAATACCAGTGTAACGGCGCCATGGCAGCCGCCAAGGAATACAAAAAAGCCCCATTTATGATCGCAGACGAAGTGGTGGAAAAACTTGCTGCAAACCCGATTTTTGCGATGGCAGAATCTGTAAAACCGGGCTTCCTCAATCTGAAAATTGATGAGGCATACCTTGCAGATTATGTTGCAAAAATGCAGGAAGATGAGGGACGTTTTGGATGTGAAAAGACAGAAGCGCCAAAGACCATCATGATCGACTATGGCGGACCAAACGTTGCAAAACCTCTCCATGTAGGACATCTGCGTTCTGCAATCATTGGTGAGAGTGTGAAGCGTATCGGCAAATTTATGGGACACAATGTGATCGGTGACGTGCATTTGGGCGACTGGGGACTTCAGATGGGACTGATCATCACAGAGTTAAAGTTAAGAAGACCGGAACTCGTTTATTTTGATGATGCTTACACCGGAGAGTATCCAGAAGAAGCACCATTTACAATCTCTGAGTTAGAGGAGATTTATCCGACTGCCAGCAAGAAATCCAAAGAGGATGAGGCGTATAAGGAAGCGGCCATGCAGGCGACTTTTGAACTGCAGCACGGAAAACGCGGTTATCAGGCACTTTTAAAACATATTTTAAATGTGTCCGTGACAGACTTAAAGAGAAACTATGCAAACTTAAATGTTTCCTTTGAGCTATGGAAGGGCGAGTCTGATGCACAGCCATATATTCCGGATATGGTTCAGAAGATGAAGGACGATGGCTTTGCATACATCAGCGACGGCGCTCTTGTCGTGGATGTCAAAGAGGAGACAGATACGAAAGAGATCCCGCCATGCATGATCTTAAAATCAGACGGTGCTTCTCTTTATAATACGACAGATCTTGCCACAATGGTATGGAGAATGAAAGATTATAACCCGGATGAGCTTATTTATGTTGTGGATAAACGTCAGGAATTGTATTTCACACAGGTATTCCGCTGTGCGAGAAAAACAGGTATTGTAAAACCGGAAACAGAACTGAAGTTTTTAGGTTTTGGTACGATGAATGGCAAGGACGGAAGACCATTTAAGACCCGTGATGGCGGTGTGATGCGTTTAGAGCATCTGATCTCCGGTATTAATGAGGAGATGCTTGCAAAGATCCAGGAGAACCAGAAGACAAAGGAGAACCTTGGAATCAGCACAGAGGAAGCAGAGAACACTGCAAAAATGGTCGCACTTGCAGCGATCAAATACGGTGATCTGAGCAATCAGGCAAGCAAAGATTACATCTTTGATATTGACCGCTTTACTTCTTTTGAGGGAAATACAGGTCCATACATCCTGTATACGATCGTCCGTATCAAATCGATCTTAAACAAATATCACGGTCTTGGAAAAGATGAGAGCGGTGCAGTCATCGGGGCGGCGCACTCTAAGAGCGAGAAAGATTTAATGTTAGAGCTCTCCAAGTTCAATGCAGTGATGGAGAGCGCTTTTGAGGAGACAGCACCTCATAAGATCTGTTCCTATATTTATGACCTCGCCAATGCATTCAACAGTTTCTATCATGGAACCAAGATCATGTCCGAGGAGAATGAGACAGTCCAGAAATCATACATCCGTCTGTTAGAGCTTACAAAGTCCGTTCTTGAGACCTGTATCGATGTATTAGGATTTTCTGCACCGGAGAGAATGTAAGAAAAGAATAGAATAACAGTCATAAAAAGAAAGACAAGTCATAGAATTAGTCATGGGAGAAAACAAACTCCCATGGCTTTTTTTTCTTAAAAAAGAATTCCGTGAGGATGGAACAGAAAGTGAGGTGCCGCCTTGTGTGAAATAAGATTGTTGTTTCCGGTACATATGAGAACATTTTTTCAGGACGATACATGGCAGAGCGGGTTGGAGGAGATCCGGGTGAGAGTCGGACAACCAATCGAGTTTTGCTATGGAAGCGATAACTGTTATCTGATCGGCAAAGAAAAAGAACAAATGTTCTGTAGCGAAAAGGACTACAGAAGATGGGAAAAAGATCTGTACCATGCGAGCGAGGCTGATCTGCGGGAAATGTTAAATTATATCAGCAATTATTCGCTGTATGCCTACAAAGAGGAGATTAAGCAGGGGTATATCACGATCGAGGGAGGACACCGGGTTGGCGTGGCAGGGCAGACCGTTCTGGTGGATGGAAAAATTGCAGGGATCAGTCCAATCACGTTCTTAAATATCCGGATTGCCCACGAAAAGTGTGGATGCGCAAAGAAAATATTGCCGCTGATCCGGCAGAAGAACAGCATTTATAACACGTTGATCCTGTCGATGCCGGGAGCCGGAAAAACAACACTTTTGCGGGATTCCATCCGTGCGTTGTCGAATGGGGAGGCATATGGGATCAGGCTGAAGGTGTGTGTGGTGGATGAACGCTCGGAGATTGCGGCAAGTTTTCACGGTGTGCCACAGAATGATATGGGACCGAGAACCGATGTGATGGACGGCTGTGGAAAGGCAGAGGGAATGCAGCTTCTGATCCGTTCCATGTCACCGCAGATCATTGCGGTGGATGAACTTGGAGCCGAGTCAGATTTTTATGCGGTAGAGCAGGCATTAAACTGTGGGAGCAGAGTGCTTGGCACGATCCATGCAGGGAATATGAAAGAACTGTCGGAAAAACCGTATCTGAAACGGTGGATGGAGCGAAGACTTTTTCAGCGGTTCATTTTTCTGGAAAAAGAGACCAACGGGAGGAGAAAAATGCAGGTTTATGACGAGCATATGGAGCGGATCACATGTTAAAAGTGCTGGGAAGTATGTTGATTCTTCTGGCAAGCGTTGGTTTTGGATTTCAAATCCAAATGGATCTGAGAAATCATCTGCGGCTGCTTTATGACATACGGAAACTGCTCTTAGACATTGCAAATGAAACAGCGTATACGATGGATCCCATGGAGGTAGTGCTGGAACATGCGATACACAGCAGAAACCCGTATCTGAATGAGATCTGCAAGGAGATGGGTGAGGGATTACAGAAGAAGGAAAGAGGATGCGGACAGGAACTCTGGCAGGAGCGGATTGAAGCGTGGCAGAAAAGGCTGGGGCTCTCTTTGGAGGAAAAAGAAATCTTTGCAGGGGCAGGATGCGCCTTTTTCGGAAAAAGCATGGGAGAAAATGAAAGAAGCCTCGAACATTATCTGGAACGTCTGGATTATGTGATCGATCAGGTGAGGGGAGAACAAAAGGAAAAACAGAAAGTGTATCAGACCGTCAGTGTGATGTGTGGGCTGATCATCATTCTTCTGTTTTTGTAAAAGCTCCGAAAGCTGTGGAAAGGCAGGAACTTTATGAGTGTAAATTTGATTTTTAAAATTGCTGCGGTTGGGATTTTAGTGACCGTGCTGAGTCAGGTGTTAAAACACAGTGGACGGGAAGAACATGCTTTTTTGACCAGTCTGGCAGGACTTATCATCGTGTTGTTCTGGATAGTGCCTTATATTTATGAACTGTTTGAGACGATGCAGTCGCTTTTTACGTTATAGATCATATAGCAGTTACCATCTGGCAGGGAGTGAAAAAGACATGGATATCATAAAAGTGGGGATTTTAGGTGTCGCAGCGGTTTTGATGGCAATTCCGCTGCGCAAAGAGAAGCAGGAATACAGTATGTTTTTAAGCATGGCAGTCTGTATCTGCATTTTTATTTATATTATCACAAAGGTTCAGATCGTGCTGGAATTTGTGGAGAAGTTAGAGGGGATGATCGCCATTGACAGTGCTTATATTGGTCTGGTGATCAAAATGGTGGGCATTACCTACGCAGCAGAATTTGCAGTAAATGTGTGCAGAGACTCCGGTTATGGTGCAATTGCAGGGCAGATTGAAAATTTTGCAAAAATGTCGATCCTTGTGGTGAGTCTCCCGGTACTGATGGCATTTATTGATACGGTAGGAAGCCTTTTATGAGAAAAGTGGGATGGCGGTGGAGAGTTATTCTGTTTCTGATGCTCGCAGGGCTCTTTTGCCCGGTGAAGGTCCATGCAGAAGAGACAGATAGTTATCTGGATGGGCTTTCGGATGAGATGGACTATGGAAAATTGGATACATTTTTAAAAGACTATGGCATGGAGCAGGTTTCTTTTTCCGGTCTGGTGGAAGAACTGATGCAGGATGGGGTGAGCGCAGCGTGGGGAGAACATGTGTTTTCTGCGATAAAAACATCGCTCGTTGGGGAGATAGCAGCTAACCGGAAGATGCTTTTGGAAATTGTACTGCTGGCGTTCTGCTTTTCGGTTCTGAAAAACTTTGCGGGTGCATTTCATGCGTCGTATATCTCGGAGCTATGTTTTCTGCTGGTGTATTGTGTCATGGCAGTCATGCTTTTGCAGACATTTCTTCTCTTTCAGGAGGTCGTGTCAAAGTCACTGGAAAGCTGTGTGGAATTTATGAAAGTCATGGTGCCGACGTTTTGTCTCAGCATGATGTTTGCCTCAAATGTGAGCAGTGCTGCGGGATTTTACCAGACCGCATTTCTGGTGATCTATCTGGTGGAGTGGCTGTTTTTAAATCTGCTGATGCCTCTGATCCATATTTATGTGCTGTTGGAAATGTTCGGTCATTTTGTGCCGGAGGAGCGCTTTTCAAATCTGACGGAACTGTTTTCTGAGGTGATCAACTGGGGGATAAAAATCGCAGGAGTGCTCGTATTGGGGCTGAATGTAGTACAGAACCTGATTGGCCCGGCAAAAGACCGGATGGGGCATGGGATTTTTGCAAAAACGGCTTCTGTGATCCCGGGGCTTGGTAATGCGGTGGGCAACGTGACCGAGCTGCTCCTTGGCGCAGGGATCGTCATGAAAAGCTGTGTGGGGACAGCGGGACTTGTGGTGCTTGTCCTGATCAGTCTTGTTCCCCTGCTCAAGGCGCTGTGCCTTGCATTCTTTTACAAACTGGCAGCGGCAGTGACTGAGCCCGTGTCGGATAAGCGGATCTCCGGCTGCTTAAAAGGTCTGGCAAACGGAGGTATGCTCTATGTAAAACTGCTGGGATACAGTGTGCTGTTGTTTTTTGTGACGATCGCACTGACGGCGGCAGCGTCGGGATTTATTTATTGAGGATAATGGGAAGGAGCCGATGAACGGGATTTTTAGTTATCTGAAAAGCTATGTCATTCTTTTTCTTGTGCTCACGATACTGCTTGAGATGGTTCCGAAGGCGGGCATGCAGAAGTATATCCGTTTTTTTTCGCAGATGATCCTGGTCTTTGGACTGCTCTATCCGGTTTTGGGCTGGATGGGAGAGAGTGACGCTTTTCTGGAAAAAATTGAATATCAGTCTTTTTTACAGAAGATGGAGGAGGTACAGTCAGATGCAGAAAAAATCACTTATCTGGACAATGATCACTATGTGAAAAAGTACGAGGATGCCATTGCGCTTGATGTTACACAGATGGCACAGGATGAAAATTTTGCAGTGAAGGAGATCGCAGTGGAGATGACAGAAAATTATGAGATCAAATGTATCCGCATGACGTTGACTAATCCGGTAAAGGAAGGGATTGTGATCGGAAAAGTTGTGCTGGAGGATGGACAGAAAAAACAGGCTTCTGAGGATAGCGCATATAAAAAATTAAAAGAAAAGCTGGTGAGTTATTATCAATTATCGGAAGAACAGTTGGATATCCTGTATGAATAGACTGCGGCAGCTCAAAAAAAGTGACTGGATCGCAATTGCACTTACAGGTGTGCTGATCCTGATCATTGCAATGCCGTTATCACCAAAGCAGTCAGATAGTGAGAGTACGGCGGAGCAGGAGACAGCTGCAGCGGTTCTGGATTCCGGGAGCACGCAGGACAGCCAGAATGTATATGCGGCTGCGATGGAAAAGAGGCTGAAGCATGTGCTTGGGCAGATGGAGGGGGTAGGAGAGGCGGAGGTGATGATCACGCTGTCGGACTCCGGTGAAACAATCGTGGAAAAAGATCAGAAAGAACAGACGAACCGTATCGGGGAAAGTGATGCCGGTGGAGGAACCCGGACAACGACGGATCAGGAGACGGAGGAGACAACGGTGTATGTGGAAAACGGCAGTGAAAAGCAGCCTTATGTGACAAAAGAAGTGCTTCCCAAAGTAGAGGGCGTTCTGGTGGTGGCAGAGGGCGGGGATGATCCCAGGGTGATTTCTGATATTTCCGATACAGTAATGGCATTATTCCGGGTGGAAGCACATAAAATAAAAGTAGTGAAGATGAGTAGTTCCAGAGGGTAAATAAGGAGGAATCACATGAAGAAAATATTTCGAAAAAATCAGCTGGTGATCACGGCACTGGCGCTTATGATCGCTGTTGCAGGGTATTTCAGTTACATGAATAACAATATGGATGACGGAAAACTTCAGACAGCGGCGGAGGCGGCAAACGCAGAGGTGAGTGCAGGGGAACTGGAAGAGGATTACGACATTTCGGATGAAGATGTTTTGCAGAATGAGATTTTTACGGCGGAGGAACCGGACGGGACGGAGACAGCGGCAGTAACGGATGGAAGCGCAGAGACAGCGGCGGGCACGGAGGGAGAACCTGCAGCGGAAGGAACAGGGCAGACAGTGGCGGATGGAACAGCAGGGGCAGAGGAAGTTGTCAATCCGGGAGAGGCGGTGCTGACAAGTACGGCTGTCGCCAATATCGACTATGCTTCTGAAATGAAATTAAACCGAGAACAGATCCGCTCAAAAAACAAGGAGACATTGTTGGAGATCGTAAATAATAATGCGATTTCCGATGAATTAAAACAGGATGCGATCAATAAAATGATCGCAATGACGGATATCGCAGAGCGCGAAAATGCGGCAGAAATGCTTTTGGAGGCAAAAGGATTCACAGATGTGGTGGTAAGCATCACCGAGGACAGTTGTGATGTTGTCTTAAATATGGGAGAAGTGACGGATGCAAAGCGCGCGCAGGTGGAGGATATTGTGAAGCGGAAAACCAATGTCTCTGCGGAAAATGTGATTATTACGCCGATCGTAGCGGGCGAGGTGGACACGGAATAATATCAGGTGTTCCTGCAATTTTTCCTTGATTTTCTCCGGCTATCGTTATATCCTTATAAGGCGGCAGTCTGCAAAGCGGGCTGTGGTGTTACAATGAGACATGACAGCGGTCTCCTGGGGCTTTATTTAGACGTTACCGGTTCTTTGGAACCGCTGTGCTTTTATATTTGGAGGATATATTTTGGCTGATTTAAGAAAAGAAATAGAAAAAAGACGTACCTTTGCGATCATTTCCCATCCGGATGCCGGTAAGACAACATTGACAGAGAAGTTCCTGCTTTACGGTGGAGCGATCAATCTTGCCGGATCTGTAAAGGGAAAGGCAACTGCCCGTCACGCTGTTTCTGACTGGATGGAGATCGAGAAGGAGAGAGGTATCTCTGTCACTTCTTCTGTATTACAGTTTAATTATGGCGGTTACTGTATCAACATTCTGGATACGCCGGGACATCAGGACTTCTCGGAGGATACGTACCGTACTCTGATGGCAGCTGATTCCGCCGTCATGGTCATCGACGGATCAAAGGGTGTTGAGGCACAGACAAGAAAACTGTTTAAGGTCTGTGTCATGCGCCATATTCCTATTTTTACATTTATCAATAAGATGGATCGTGATGCGAACGACACGTTTGATCTGTTGGATGAGATCGAGAAAGAACTTGGGATCGCAACCTGTCCGGTCAACTGGCCAATCGGTTCCGGAAAAGGATTTAAAGGTGTTTATGACCGCAATACAAAAGAGGTTATGACGTTCTCTGATACGTTAAAAGGAACAAAAGAGGGAACGGAGAGACACATTCACATTGATGATCCGGCGCTTGTAGATGAAATCGGTGAGGCAGCAAAAGAAAAGCTGTTAGAGGAAATCGAGCTGCTTGACGGAGCAAGTGCAGAGTTTGATATGGATCTGGTGTCAAAAGGTGAGTTGTCCCCTGTATTTTTTGGTTCCGCGTTAACAAACTTTGGTGTGGAGACATTTTTACAGCACTTTTTGAAAATGACGTACTCTCCGCTTCCGAGAAAAGCAGATATCGGGGAGATCGATCCGTTCCAGAAGGATTTTTCTGCATTTGTGTTTAAGATCCAGGCAAATATGAACAAAGCACACCGTGACCGTATCGCATTTATGCGTATCTGTTCCGGAAAATTTGAGGCGGGCATGGAAGTTACCCACGTACAGGGTGGCAATAAAAAGATCAAGCTTTCCCAGCCACAGCAGATGATGGCGCAGGAGCGTCACATTGTGGATGAGGCTTATGCCGGAGATATTATCGGTGTGTTCGATCCGGGTATTTTCTCCATCGGTGATACCCTGACAACAGCAAAACCTTTTAAGTTTGAGGGAATCCCGACTTTTGCGCCGGAGCATTTTGCGCGTGTGCGT
>OHHI01000692.1_pt1 | contig 17345 bp, 18 predicted proteins | sample 1568001 | NCBI WGS metagenome assembly OHHI01 (sample SAMEA3879506, study PRJEB24766) | human gut metagenome | biome: human-associated habitat; feature: feces | place: USA | collected 1985/1987
GGAATTGTGCGGTGTTGCCTAAGATATTTTTTGGCGCTGCACAAGGCAAAAGCACGGCAGCGATACCTTTATAATAGTCATTATAGCAGATTTCGATAAAGTCTGTGCTAATTTTTTCTTAGCAGAAATTTTATATTGGTGGGTGTATACTGTTCTCATCAAGCAGAAAGGGGCAACCGCAAATGATAAACAAAAAAGCAATCGCCCAGTCGGCGCTGCTGTTGGCCGCCGTTTTGATGATCGGCTTCGGCATCTGGCGTGGGGAGGCAGATACGGTGTTGGCAAAGGCTATCCGGTTGTGTATGGAGTGTGTTGGCATTGGATAAGAAAAACTGTTCTTTTCTGGCCCGTTTCCGGGGCTGGTTTCAAGCAGGTGCAGCGCTGCTGACGAACATTCACCTGCCGAATTTTGCCAAGGGTGTTCTGTATCAGGGCAAGGGCAAAACAGTATGTGTGCCGGGGCTGAACTGCTACTCCTGCCCGGGTGCGGCGGGGGCATGCCCGATCGGCTCGTTTCAGGCAGTGGTCGGCTCGTCAAAATTCAGATTTTCCTATTATATTACCGGCATCCTGATTTTATTGGGGGTGCTGCTGGGACGGTTTATCTGCGGCTTTCTCTGCCCATTTGGCTGGCTGCAGGAGCTTTTGCATAAAATCCCATCGCCCAAGCTCTCCACCAAGCGTCTGAAGCCGCTGCGATATCTGAAATACGCCGTGCTGCTCATCATGGTGGTGCTGCTGCCTGCGCTTGTTGTCAATGAGATGGGAATGGGCGATCCGTTCTTCTGCAAGTATCTCTGCCCGCAGGGTGTGCTGGAGGGCGCAATCCCCCTCTCGCTGACCAATGCAGGGATACGCGCCGCGCTCGGCAAGCTGTTCAGCTGGAAGCTCTGTATTCTGCTGGCGGTCGTTGTTGCCAGTGTGGTGTTTTACCGCCCATTTTGCAAGTGGCTCTGCCCGCTGGGGGCCTTTTACGCGGTCATGAACCGTGTATCTCTTTTCCAGATGCGGGTGGACACCGATAAGTGCGTATCCTGCGGTGCCTGTGCGCGGGCCTGCAAGATGGATGTGGATATTACCAAGACGCCAAACCACGCGGAGTGTATCCGCTGCGGTATGTGTATAAAATCCTGCCCGACCAAGGCGATACACTATCAGTACGGCTTTGGCGATAAGGCAGATAACAGTAAGGAGATTTGAGTATGAAACGAATTGCAGCAATTTTGACCAGCCTGGTTCTGGTATTTTCCCTCGCCGCCTGCGGCAGCCAGCAGGCAGGCACCGCCGCCGGCAGCGAAGCAGCCTCCACCGCCAGCAGTGAAACAGCCTCCGCCGCACAGACCAAAACCGAGGAGCAGCTTTTGGCAGAGGAAAACGATATTCTGACCGCGAACGATGAACTGTGGGAAAAGGTTTTTGCCTCGATGGACAAAAATGTGACACAGACCACCCTCAACAACAATTACGGCGATTTCCTTATGGATGCCGTGGATAACGCGAAGGATCAGTTCACCGAGGAAGAGTACGCCTCCCTTAAAGCGGACGCTGATAAGATCCGGGAAATCGAAAATCAGATCACAGCCCTTCCTCAGGATGAAGCCACCAGCCAGAGCGCAGCGGAGAACGGCAGCACCTTCCCACAGTTTGAGGGCAAGGACCTTGATGGCAACGATATAAAGAGCAGTGACTTTTTCAAAAGCAACAATGTAACAGTTGTTAACTACTGGTTCAGCACTTGCAAGCCATGTGTCGGCGAACTTCCGGAATTAGAAGCACTCAACAAGAAACTTGCTGAAAAAGGCGGTCAGGTTGTCGGCATCAACACATTCACAATTGACGGTGACAGGACAGCAATTTCAGAAGCAAAGGACATCCTTTCAAAGAAAGGTGTAACATACAAGAACATTTGGTTTGATTCAAACAGCGATGCAGGCAAGTTCACATCAGGCCTTTTCTCTTACCCAACAACATATGTTGTCGACAAGAACGGCAACATTGTAGGCGAGCCAATCGTTGGTGCAATCACTGAAAAAAATCAAGCAAAGACACTTGAAAAACTCATAGACCAGGCTTTACAGGTCAAATAAGAATAAAGCATAAAGTGATAACCTCGCCCGAATTGAACTGCCCCAAGTTGTGCAGACAGCACAAAAAAACAGGTCTATGGTAGAATAATTAAATTTTAAGCAACAAACTGATTTCGTTTTTTTAACGGAGTCAGTTTTGTTTGAATACGGTAATAGTTGTGCGAGATTGAGAACAAATTAAAAACTATTATATCTGGTAGTCTTCAGGAATATTTTGGTACATCTTGGCTAGTTAAAGGCCTTCCTAAAAACATATTGGGGGTTAATACCCCGTTTAAATTCGCAGTTTTTGCGCGTGAAGGGGCGGCACCGTTGCCCGGCATAAAAGGTGACAGAGATTTAGACTGCCCCTGGGGCAAGTATCACAGAATCAGAGTGAAAATGACAAAAAAGGAAAAATAGTACAAAGGAGTCAGCTGTGTGACCACCTTGTCGGAAGGAGAGATACTATGAATGCAGAAAGCAATGAAGCGCTTCCTGTTAGTGAGAAGTATATGCTCACCATCAAGGAGGCAGCAGCTTATTTTAATATTGGTATAAAGAGATTGAGAAGAATTGCAGAGGACAACCTTGGAACAGTGGCGGTGTACTGTGGAAACAGATTTCTTATTATCCGTCCGAAGTTCGAAGAATTCATCCTTAATTCTTCAGAAATATAGTTCCTTTTATCTGCCAAAAGTAGTTGCTATTACAGGGCATAAGAGCGAACATAGGATGACCCCGAAAACCCTTGAAAACAGCCACTTTTGGCAGAAAGAAAGTGCTTTATGGCAAGACCAAATTTAGCGGAAAAGGATATTTTGAATCCTTCTGAGGCAATTGAATATTTCGTTTTAAGCAGGAGAAAATTTTATGATTTATTGAATGATACGGATGGAGAAGAGTTTCTGGCATACTACGGAGAACGCAAGCTGATTCTTCGTGTAGCCTTTGAAAGGTATCTGCATAACCATCCAGAACTAAGGAGACGGGTATAATGGCAAAGGCAGGAAGGGGACAGACAAGGCGGGATTCCAAACGTAGAGTATTAAGACCGGGAGAGAGTGTAAGAGCAGACGGAAAATATCAATATAAATATCATATTGATGGAAAACCACATTTTGTATACAGTTGGAAACTGGAGCCTACGGATAAACTTCCAAAGGGTAAAAAGCCATGCCTTTCCCTTCGTGAGTTGGAAAAACAGGTAAACACAGATTTGGATTTACTTGTAAATATCGTGGACGGACAGATGACAGTCTGTGAACTTGTAGACCGATATTTGAAAACAAAGACCGGAGTAAGGCAAAGCACGAAACAGGGATATGTTACAGTGCAGAGATTGCTTGCGAAGGAAGCATTTGGCAAAAAGACAATATGAAGTGTGAAAACATCCGATGCAAAGCTGTTCCTTATCAAATTGCAGCAAGAGGATGGGAAAAGCTACAGTTCCATTCATACCATTCGGGGAGTGTTGCGACCAGATTTTCAGATGGCGGTGGATGATGACATTCTGGTAAAGAATCCATTTGGATTTCAGCTTGCCGGAGTATTAGTAAATGACGCAGTCACAAGAGAGGCAATTTCCAAAGACCAGATGAGAAAGTTCCTAAAGTTTGTGCATGACGATGTGGTGTACTGTAAATATTATGAAGTGGTGTACATATTATTTCATACGGGAATGCGAATATCAGAATTTTGTGGCTTGACGCTGAAGGACATTGATCTTGAGAACAGAACTGTGAATATTGACCACCAGTTGCAGAGAACATCGGATATGCGATATATCATAGAAACCACAAAGACGGATGCCGGAACAAGAGTATTGCCAATCACAGAGGATGTGGCACAGATGTTTCAGGCGATTATTGAGGATAGAAATGCACCGAAAGTGGAGAAGTCCATAGACGGATATAGTGGATTTCTATTTTACGATGATAATGGAATGCCACTTGTGGCAATGCACTGGCAACATCGTTTCAATCATATGGTCGGCAGATACAATGACATCTACCGGGTGCAGTTGCCAAATATCACGTCTCATGTATGCCGACATACCTATTGCTCCAATATGGCAAAATCGGGAATGAATCCAAAGACATTACAATACCTCATGGGGCATTCGGATATATCGGTCACAATGAATGTGTACACGCATATCGGATTCGATGATGCTGAGGAAGAATTGAAACGGATGGAAGAGTTTAGGAAAGCACGGGCGGAGGTTGAGCAGAAGAAGGAGAAACCGATGTCACAGAAGATGTTCAAGGTAGTTTAATATGGAAGAAGGATGATGCTCTGGCTTAGGCCGGGGGCTTAGGCGGGGGCGTTTTTTCTGTGGAAAAAGTAAGTGTTTGGTGCTATAATAAACCTTATAAATGATGAAAGAAGGTTATACATGTTATCAATTTACCAGTTGATGAAATATTTACGTAATACACACCATATCAATGTTAAAAGCTCACAGACACAAGCACTTAGAAATATGGGCTATTATCATGGATTTAAGGGATATAGATTTATTCGAGAGGATACTAACCGTGTTAATTTTAGCTCTTTGGATGAAATTATAGCACTGAATAAATATGATATGCGACTTAAAACAGTTCTTTATCCTAAGGTAATGTTTATAGAAAATGCATTGAAGAGTTATGTTATTGAGGCTTTATTGGCAGATAGCAAATCTGAGAATTTTGATGTTATTTACAATAAATCATTAACAGCATATAGAAATTATACTCCGGGGAGCCGTGCATATAAAACAGAGTACACGAAGAGAATGAATCTAAAAGGAAAAATAAATGCTGCTCTTGTTCGTGACTATAATAAGAGAAGTGTGGTAGCACATTTCTTTAATAATGATATTACAATACCTGTTTGGGCAATATTTGAAACTTTAGCGCTTGGTGAGTTTGGAACTTTATATGATTGTGCCTGTACAAATGTTAAGCTTTATGTTTCAAATATAATGAAGCTCCCAACTAATTTAGATTCAGATGGCATGAACACAAAGTTCTTTATATTTACAGTTAAAGATTTGCGAAATGCAATTGCTCATAACAATGTGATTTTCGATACTAGATTTAAAACTGGTAAGATTGATCAGCGTCTTGTTACTCTGCTTGAAACTGAAGTAGGGATTTCTAATATTGATTTCAAATATATGGATGCGTATATTATTATGATTACATATTTCCTTAGAAAGATGGGCGAAACTAAAACTGCTTGTAAGCAGTTTGTTGCTTCGTATCAACAGCAGACAGAGTATTTGAGAAATGAATTGCCAATTAACATTTATAATCAGGTGGTTGGTACACAGCATAGACCTAATATGAATGCCTTACAAAAATTCATTAGCAAATCATAAAATTCTTGCATATTTTATGCAGAAGTAGTATATTATATATAAGAATTGCGGTGGATGTCTTCGGATTACACCTGGGAGAACCTGATGCGTCGGGTTCTTTTTTTTGTAAAATTTAGTGTAGCATTCTAAGTAGTAAGACTTTGAGGTGTTACTACCAATTTTACTACTGACAGGCAGTACTAACTTGCTCAATCTTGCTCTGATTTGCCACAATCTGTAATTTCAGAGCAAACTACACGAATTCCAGAAAATCTTGCAAAACAGGGCATTCCGGGGCAAAACAAGGAGAAACAAAACAATGATAAAAATACTTTTCATCTGCCACGGCAACATCTGCCGCAGCACCATGGCCGAAAGCGTCCTCACCCACCTGGTCCACCAGTTGCACCTCGACAACCAGTTCGAGATCGACTCCGCTGCGACCAGCCGTGAGGAGATCGGCAACCCGCCGCACTACGGCACAAAAAATAAATTATACGAAGAAAACATTCCGCTTGTTCCGCACCGGGCGCGCCAGATGACAAGGGACGACTATCTGTATTTTGATTATCTGATCGGCATGGATTCCGCAAATATCCGGAACATGACAAGAATCGCGGGAGGCACGGACAGCCAGGATAAAATATACAAGATGCTTTCATTTGCGGGCTATGAAGACACGCAGAAATTTACCGGGGCGCGGGATGTGGCAGATCCATGGTACACCGGCAATTTTGATGAAACCTATGAAGATGTGGTTGCAGGATGCAAAGGATTCCTGTATTATTTACAGCAGAAAGGGGACATTTCAAAAGAAATCGAAATTCCCCGGTAAGTAAGGAGTGACATTGGGTGAAATATCTGATCATTGGAGCTGGTGGCACAGGCGGAGTTGTCGGTTTTCACATGGCGCAGGCAGGAAAAGATGTGACGTTGATCGCCAGAGATGCGCATTTGGAGAGTATACAGCAAAAGGGACTGACGCTTCAGACCATGTGGGATGAGAACACAAAGACCATACCGGTAAAGGCATCTGACATGCAGCATTACAAAGACCGGCCGGATGTGATCTTAGTCTGCGTAAAAGGATATTCGCTGGATGGAATTTACGAATTTATCCGTAGAATTGCAAAACCGCAGACGATTGTGATTCCAATTTTAAATATTTATGGAACCGGAGCTAAAATGCAGGAAAAACTGCCGGGAATGCTTGTGACGGACGGATGTATTTACGTGTCAGCCAATATTAAGGAGCCGGGAGTTATTTTGCAGCACGGAAAGATTCTGCGCATTTTCTTCGGCGTGCGCCAAAAAGAAGAAAAATGCCAGCTGTTAGAGCAGATTCAGAAAGATTTCCGTGACAGTGCAATCGATGGAATATTATCAGAACAGATCCAGCGGGATGCGTTGGAGAAATTTTCCTATGTGTCACCGATCGGAGCGGCGGGCCTTTACTTAAATGCCACGGCAGGAGATTTCCAGAAAGAGGGGAAAGCAAGAGAACTGTTTTGCACGATGATAAGGGAAATCGTCGCATTGGCGACGGCCATGGGATTTCCGTTTGAAAAGGATATGGTTTCCGTAAATCTGCAGATTTTATCCAATCTTCCGCCGGAGGCAACCACGTCCATGCAAAGGGATGTGATGGCACACAGACCGTCGGAAGTGGATGGTCTGGTATACGAAGTGGTGCGCATGGCGCACAGATATCAGGTTCCGGTGCCCGCATATGAAAAAGTGGCACAGAAACTGCAAGGAGAAATTATGTGCGAAAGAAATTCTCACACAGAAGGAAATGTGGAGATAAAAAGGGAAGAAAAATAACAGGATTCATTGCAGATAATGAATCATAAAAACACAGGAGAACAACATGGAATACAAATACAGCACAATTAACGAGGTAAATCATTTTGAATTTGGCGAGGCTGTGGTTGGGGACATCCAGCTGACAGAGCGCATGTTTCATCTGGTACTGGACAATGTAAAAATCTGTCCGGAAAATTCCTGCAACCGTGACATCCGGATGATGCGTACCAATGAGCTTTTATTTAAGATTTCGGATGCGGAAATCATTTCGCTTGTTGAGGAAGGATACAACGAATACGATGCCGATGGGAATTTAAAGCACACGTATCCGGACGAGGAAGTGGAAAAAGCAAAGTATGATGAGGTGGCACAGGTCCTTTTGGAGGGAACCATATATGAACTGACGTTACAGAGCGGTGTTTATACGTTTATCATTGACGGAACCAACGACCGCACCTACGCGCTGAAAGTAACCGGAAGCGGCGATACGCAGGAGTGGAACCGGTTTCTTGAGGTATAGAGTCGGGAAAGCTTTTGTTCGCCGGGTAGCCTTTGAACAGAAACACAGGAGGAAAAAGACATGATACAGACCGTTATTTTTGATCTGGACGGGACCCTTTTGGATACAGAAAAATACTATTTCGCGAAATGGAAAGAGGCTATGGCGCATTTCGGATATCATATGACCGATGAGGAGGCATACAGTGTGCGTTCCCTTGGGATGCCTTATGCACCGGAACATTTTAAAAAGCTGTATGGAGAAGATTTTGACTATGATAAAGTGCATACATATCGCAGAAAACTGACGGATCAGGTGCTTGATGAGGGATCGATTGAGGCAAAACCGGGAGCAGAGGAACTGTTAAAATATTTGCGCAAAAAAGGTGTGCGTACAGCGATTGCCACCGCAGGAGGTGTGGAGCGCAGCAGCAGTCTGCTGAAGAGAGTGGGATTGTATGACTATCTCGACCACATTGTTTCTGCCCGGCAGGTCGCCCATGGCAAACCGGCGCCGGATGTTTATCTGTACGCCTGCAGCCAGCTTCATGTGCAGCCACAGGAATGCTATGCGGTGGAAGATTCTCCAAATGGAATTCACAGTGCATACAGTGCAGGATGTAAGGTGTTTATGGTGCCGGATCTGACACAGCCGGATGCCGAACTGGAGAAATTTATATACAAAAAAGTGGAATCACTTGTAGCACTAAAGGAGTATTTTTAAATTTTTTCTTGCAATCACTGGAATTGTGTGATAAAACAGATTACAAAAGGAACGTACATCATGGATGTACGACAGAAAATGCATAGATGGAGACTCTGATCATCAGACATCGACAGGAATACAGCGTCACCGACTGAGAGCGCTGTTTGAAAGAGATGATTATGGGAACACTGCCGGAGCAGACGGATTGAACACGGGCAGGATGGTTTTGAAAAACCGGAATGTGGAAGTAGGTTCGTACGTGAGCGCACGTTACGCGTAAGAGAGGGAAGATGAGAATGTCTCATTTTTCAATGCGGGTGGTACCGCGGATAATCTGAATTATTCGCCCCGGAATACAATTATAGTATTCCGGGGCTTTTCTTTTTTCATAAGAGGAGCCCCGGACCAGAAAAAGGAGTAGAAAAGATGAGTAACATTTACAGAGATGTCACACTGAATCAGGTAAGCGAGCAGGACATCGGAAAGACGATCCGTGTCGCTGGCTGGGTAGAAAATATCCGTGACCATGGCGGAGTATCTTTTATTGATTTAAGAGATATGTATGCCGTGATGCAGATCGTTATCCGCGATGGAAAGCTGTTAGAAGGAATCCGTAAAGAGCAGGCTATTACCGTGGAAGGTCTGATCGAAAAGAGAGATGAGGAAACCTACAATCCAAAGATCCCGACCGGAACCATCGAGCTGGATGCAAAGGAAGTGACGGTACTCGGAGAAGTATATTCCCAGCTTCCGTTTGAAGTAATGACCAGCAAGAGTGTGGTACACGAAGATGTACGTCTGAAATATCGGTATCTGGATCTGAGAAACCAGAAAGTAAAAGACAATATCATTTTCCGTTCCAAAGTGATTTCTTATCTGCGTGAGAAAATGACAAGTATGGGATTTCTGGAGTTACAGACACCGATCCTGTGCGCATCTTCGCCGGAGGGTGCAAGAGATTATATCGTACCATCCAGAAAATTCAAGGGGAAATTTTATGCACTGCCACAGGCACCACAGCAGTACAAGCAGCTTCTGATGGTATCCGGATTTGATAAATATTTCCAGATCGCACCTTGTTTCCGTGATGAGGATGCCAGAGCCGACCGTTCACCGGGAGAGTTCTATCAGCTGGATTTTGAGATGAGTTTTGCCACACAGGAAGATGTATTTGCAGTTGGTGAAGAAGTTCTTTCGTCTGTATTTGAAAAGTTCGCACCGGAAGGAAGCGTTGTGACCAAGGCTCCATATCCGATTATCAGTTATAAGCAGGCAATGCTGGAGTTTGGTTCCGATAAGCCGGATCTGCGTAACCCGCTTCGTATTATCGATGTGACCGACTTTTTCCAGAAATGTACGTTCAAGCCGTTCATCGGAAAAACGGTTCGGGCAATCCGCGTACACGCCGATATGTCCAAAGGTTTCCACGAGAAACTCCTTAAATTTGCAACCGGACTTGGCATGGGTGGTTTAGGATATCTGGAAGTATTGGAAGACGGCTCTTACAAGGGACCAATCGACAAGTTTATTCCGGATGACTGTAAGGAAGAATTCCGCACACTGGCAGGACTTGAAGTTGGCGATACAATTTTCTTTATGGCAGATAAGGAAGAACGCGCTGCATATTACGCCGGAATGATCAGAAACGAACTCGGTGAGAAGCTGGATCTGATCGAGAAGAATGCATACCGTTTCTGTTATGTCAACGATTTCCCGATGTTTGAGAAAGATCCGGAGACAAAGAAGATCGGATTTACCCATAATCCATTCTCCATGCCACAGGGCGGCTTAGAAGCACTTAATACCATGGATCCGCTGGATATCCTGGCTTACCAGTACGATATCGTCTGCAACGGTGTGGAATTATCTTCCGGAGCTGTGCGTAACCACGATATGCAGATCATGGAAAAAGCATTTGAGATTGCAGGTTACGACAAAGAAGTGTTAAAGAACAAGTTCGGCGCATTATACACCGCATTCCAGTACGGAGCACCGCCACACGCAGGTATGGCTCCTGGAGTTGACCGTATGATCATGCTTTTACGCAACGAAGAAAATATCCGTGAAGTCATCGCATTCCCGATGAACGGAAACGCACAGGATCTGATGTGCGGTGCACCAAACGAAGTCACCGAGCAGCAACTGCGTGAAGTGCATATTAAGGTTAGAGATTAAGGAGAAGGGAACAAAATATGGCAAACGTAATCTCAGACGAGACAATGGAATATGTTGGAATCCTTGCAAAGCTGGAATTGTCTGACGCGGAAAAAGAAGCTGCGAAAAAAGACATGGAGAGCATGCTGGATTATATTGATAAATTAAACGAACTGGATACCTCCAATGTGGAACCGATGTCCCACGTATTTCCGGTACAGAATGTGTTCCGGGAAGATGTTGTGGAAAACGGCGATGGTGGAGAGGACACACTTGCGAACGCACCGGAGCGCCGCGACCGCGCATTTGTAGTTCCAAAGACGGTAGAGTAAGGAGGGGCAGCTATGAATTTATTATCGCTCACAGCGGTAGAGCTGGGAAAGAAAATAAAAACGCATGAAGTGACCGTTGAGGAAGCAACAAGAGCTGCTCTTGACGCGATTCGTGCAAAAGAAAAGGATATCAACAGCTTTGTCACCGTAGATGAAGAGTCTGCGATGATCCGCGCAAAAGAAGTACAGAAAATGATTGATGACGGGACACTGACCGGGCCTCTGGCAGGTGTTCCGGTTGCCATCAAAGATAATATGTGTACAAAGGGAATGTTAACGACCTGCAGTTCTAAGATTTTATATAATTTTATTCCAACTTATACAGCGGAAGCAGTGATCAATCTGAAAAAAGCGGGCGCAGTCATTCTCGGAAAGACGAACATGGATGAATTTGCCATGGGAAGTACCACAGAGACTTCTGCCTATGGGGAGACAAAGAATCCATGGAATACCGCACATGTACCGGGCGGTTCTTCCGGTGGAAGCTGTGCGGCAGTGGCAGCAGAGGAATGTTACTATGCACTCGGATCGGATACCGGAGGATCTATCCGTCAGCCAAGTTCATTTTGTGGTGTGACCGGAATCAAACCAACTTATGGTACCGTTTCCCGTTACGGACTGATCGCATACGGTTCCTCTCTGGATCAGATCGGACCGATTGCAAAGGATGTGACCGACTGTGCCACAATTCTGGAGACAATTACTTCTTATGATAAGAAGGATTCCACATCGGTAAAACGAGAAGAAACCGATTTTACATCGGCACTGGTGGATGATGTAAAGGGAATGAAGATTGGTATTCCGCGTGACTATCTGGGCGAGGGACTGGACCCGGAAGTAAAGGAAGCCATTCTTGCAGCGGCAAAGACGTTAGAAGAAAAAGGCGCAATCGTAGAGGAATTTGATTTAAGTCTCGTAGAGTATGCGATTCCGGCTTATTATGTCATTGCGGCAGCAGAGGCAAGCTCCAATCTGGCACGTTTTGATGGAGTAAAATACGGATACCGCACAAAAGAGTACGAGGGACTGCACAATATGTACAAGAAGTCCCGCTCCGAAGGATTCGGACCGGAAGTAAAGCGCCGTATTATGCTTGGATCTTTCGTGTTAAGTTCCGGATATTATGATGCTTATTATCTGAAAGCACTGCGCACCAAAGCCCTGATCAAGCAGGCATTTGACAAGGCATTTGCAAAGTATGATGTGATTCTCGGACCGGCGGCACCGACCACCGCTCCGAAACTGGGAGAATCTTTGAGTGATCCGCTGAAGATGTATCTTGGAGATGTATATACCGTTTCGGTCAATCTGGCAGGTCTGCCGGGAATTTCCGTGCCGTGCGGTGTGGACAGCAAAGGACTTCCGATCGGTCTGCAGCTGATCGGGGATTGTTTCAAGGAGAAAAACATCATCCGTGCGGCCTACAGTTTTGAACAGACAAGAACGTATCAGCACAGTCCGGCAGCAGAAGCGTAGAAAGGAGAGAAGAGATGTCAAAAGAATATGAAACCGTCATTGGACTGGAAGTCCATGTAGAATTAGCAACCAAGACAAAAATCTTCTGTGCCTGCTCCACTGCATTCGGAAGTGCACCAAATACCCACACCTGTCCGGTATGTACCGGTATGCCGGGATCGCTTCCGGTCTTAAACAAAAAGGTGGTAGAGTATGCCATGGCAGTTGGTCTGGCAACAAACTGTCAGATCAATCAGTACAGCAAATTTGACCGGAAAAATTATTTCTATCCGGATAACCCGCAGAACTATCAGATTTCCCAGCTTTATCTGCCAATCTGCCATGACGGAGGGATAGAGATCGAGACGGAATCCGGCGGGAAAAAGACCATCGGTATCCATGAAATCCATATGGAAGAGGATGCCGGAAAGTTAGTACACGATGACTGGGAGGGGGTATCTCTGGTGGATTACAACCGTTCCGGTGTACCGCTGATCGAGATCGTGTCCGAGCCGGATATGCGCTCCGCAGAGGAAGTCATTGCATATCTGGAGAAACTGCGTATGACGATCCAGTACCTGGGTGCCAGTGACTGCAAGATGCAGGAGGGTTCCATGCGTGCGGATGTCAATTTATCAGTTCGTGAAAAGGGCGCCAAAGAGTTTGGTACCCGTACCGAGATGAAAAATATCGGTTCGTTTAAGGCAATCGCACATGCCATTGAAGCCGAGACAGCCCGCCAGATTGATCTGATTGAATCCGGGGAAAAGGTGGTACAGGAGACCCGCCGCTGGAACGATGATCAGGGATATTCCTATGCGATGCGTTCCAAAGAGGATGCACAGGATTATCGTTATTTCCCGGAGCCGGATCTGGTACCGATCGTTGTCAGTGACGAATGGCTGCAGCAGATCCGGGACAATCAGCCGGAACTTCATGATGAAAAACTGGCCCGTTATATTGCAGAGTTTGGTCTGCCGGAGTATGATGCACAGATTCTTACATCGGAGAAAAAGCTGGCAGATCTCTTTGAGGCGACTTCTGCGATTTGCAATAAACCAAAGAAAGTATCCAACTGGCTCATGGGAGAAACGATGCGTCTGTTAAAGGACCGGGAAATGGATGCCGAAGATCTCCGTTTTTCACCAGAGCATCTGGCAAAAATTATCGAATTGACAGAGGCAGGAACGATCAATAATTCCGTTGCCAAGGAAGTATTTGAAAAAGTCTTTGATGGGGACATTGATCCGGAGCGTTATGTGGAAGAGCATGGCTTAAAGAGTGATAACGATGAGGATGCACTTCGCGCAACAATTGAACAGATCGTCAAAGACAATCCGCAGTCGGTGGAGGATTACCACAACGGAAAAGAGAAAGCAATCGGATTTTTGGTCGGACAGACGATGAAAGCAACCAAAGGCAAGGCAAATCCGGGAATCGTAAATAAAATCTTAAAGGAACTGCTCTAAATCTTAAAGAAAAATGAAAAAACAGGGGAAAACTTGTCTTTACAGGCTGAATATCGTATAATAATTTTGCCGTCGCTTACTGCGGCGGCAATGTTATATGTAAAAAAGGAGTTTATACGATGGCGGAAGACCAGAATAATAAAGAAAATACCACGACATCCGATACAAACAATACAAGTGAATATGAAGATGTCTGTTACATCTGCCGCAGACCGGAGAGTGTTGCGGGAAAGATGATACATATCCAGAATGATATCTGCATTTGTCAGGACTGTATGCAGAAAACATTTGATACCATGAACAACGGCACATTTAACATGGGCGATTTCATGAATATGAACATGGGAAAAATGCCGAATATCAGTATGATCAATCTGGCGGATCTACAGAATGCGGTTCCGAACAAACAGAAGTTAAAGAAAAAGAAACCAAAGGATGAGCAGCCGAAACCGGAACTGGATATTCATTCCATTCCGGCACCGCACAAAATCAAGGCGCGTCTGGATGAGTATGTTGTCGGACAGGAACATGCCAAAAAAGTGATGTCCGTTGCCGTTTACAATCACTATAAACGTGTGATGGAAGACACCAATGACGGCGTGGAAATCGAAAAGTCCAATATGCTCATGATCGGACCGACTGGATCGGGAAAGACGTATCTGGTAAAGACACTGGCACGGCTTTTGGATGTGCCGCTGGCAATCACAGATGCGACCTCTCTGACCGAAGCCGGATATATCGGTGATGATATCGAAAGCGTAGTCAGCAAACTTCTGGCTGCAGCTGACAATGATGTGGAGCGTGCAGAGCACGGTATTATTTTCATTGATGAGATCGACAAGATTGCAAAGAAGCGCAATGCCAATCAGCGGGATGTAAGCGGAGAGTCGGTGCAGCAGGGAATGTTAAAGCTTCTCGAAGGCGCAGAGATTGAAGTTCCGGTTGGAGCAAGCAGCAAAAATGCGATGGTTCCGATGACCACGGTAGATACGAAGAATATTCTGTTTATCTGTGGCGGTGCCTTTCCAGAACTGGAAGAGGTTATCAAGGAGCGATTAAACAAGGAGGCGTCCATCGGCTTTAAGGCAGATCTGAAAGATAAATACGACAAGGAAGAAAATCTTCTCTGTAAAGTGACAGTGGAGGATGTCCGTAAATTCGGAATGATTCCGGAGTTTCTGGGACGTCTGCCGATTCTGTTTTCACTGGAAGCACTGACGGAAGATATGCTTGTGCGTATTCTGACAGAGCCGAAGAATGCGATTGTACGTCAGTACAAAAAGCTTCTGGCGATGGATGAAGTGGATCTGGAGTTTACGGAGGACGCTTTGCATGCAATTGCAAAGCAGGCGAAAGAAAAGAAAGTCGGTGCCCGTGCACTGCGAGCCATTATTGAAGAGTTCATGCTGGATATCATGTATGAGATTCCAAAGGATGATAATATCGGAAAAGTGACGATCACAGAGGATTATGTGGAGAAAAAGGGCGGACCGCTCATTGAAATGCGTGGAGTTGCGGCACTTCCGGAACAGGAAGCAAACGCATAAAATGTAGAAAAACCGAAATAAAAGATCTGATGCCGGAGGGCATCAGGTCTTTTTCTTTTCCCTATTGTATGATATGATAGAAACAGTATTGTTTTGTTCGTAATTCATAAGGAGGATGTATGAAAATCATTCATTGTGCGGATCTGCATCTGGATTCCCAGATGACAGCAAACCTGACAAAAGAGCAGGCAAGAGAGCGCAAAAGAGAAATCATCCGTACGTTTACACGGATGGTCGAATATGCAGAAAAGACAGGGGTGCGTCTGATCATGATATCGGGAGATCTGTTTGATACACGAAATGTATCAGCATTGGCGCGCAACACCGTAAGGGACATGATCTGTACACATCCACAGATTGATTTCTTATATCTGAGAGGAAACCATGACAGTGACAATTTCCTTTCCAAGCTGGAGGAAGTACCGGACAATCTGCTTTTGTTTTCCGATACATGGACTGCATACCGGTATGGAAATATTGTGATCAGCGGAATCGAGCTCTCGGAGAACAACCGGGCGACCGTTTACAATTCCCTTGTGCTGGGGCATGAAGATTTCAATATTGTCATGATGCACGGACAGGCGGGAGATTATGCATGTCGCACACAGGCAGAGAATATCAGCCTGAACCAGCTGAAAAATAAAAATATTGATTATCTGGCGCTGGGACATGTACATACCTTCATGCAGGACAAGCTGGATAACCGCGGTACCTGGTGTTACTGTGGATGTCTGGAAGGACGCGGATTTGACGAGTGTGGACCGAAAGGATTTGTTTTACTGGATGTGGACGAGCAGACCTGCCGTGCCCAGATGCAGTTTGTTCAGATGGCAGCCCGCACGCTGTACACGCTTGAAGTGGATGTGAGCAATGTCATGACGACAAGAGAAGCGGCAGAGCGGATGGAAGAAGCTGTAAAACAGGCGCAGTATCCGTCGGGAAGCCTTGTCAAATTTGTGCTGACCGGTGAGGTGGAAGTGGATGCGGAGATCAATTGCGAGTATCTGCAGAATCTGTTCTCGGATTATTTTTATTTTGAAAAGGTGAAAGACCGGACAACCCTTCGGGTCGACTACAGTGATTATGAAAAAGATGCCTCGTTAAAGGGGGAGTTTATCCGTATGGTACTTGGATCTGAACTGTCACAGGAGCAGAAGGCAGAAGTGATCCGCTGTGGAATTTTGGCATTGTCCGGGGAGGAGATATAGGATGAAATTACGTTCCTGTCATATCGACAATTTTGGAAAACTATCGGATCTGCATCTGGAATTTCAGGACGGGGTCAATCTGTTTCACGAACCGAATGCATGGGGAAAAAGTACACTGGCCGCTTTTTTGCGGGTGATGTTTTACGGGTTTGACTCTAAGAGAGAATCCGGACTGTTTGATAAAGAACGTGTGGTATTCCGCCCGTGGCAGGGGGGAACGTATGGAGGCGAACTGGATTTTTCCTATCAGGGAAAAGAGTACCGGATCAGCCGTACATTTGGAAAAACAGAAAAAACAGATGTTTTTCATTTATACGATCTTTCCACCAATCTGGAATGTCATGATTTTTCTTCCGAGATCGGAAGTGAAATTTTCGGACTGGACAGTGCGTCGTTTAAAAGGAGCGCATTTATTGCACAAAATGACTGCGAATGCTGCTCGACTGATGCGATCAATGCCAAGCTGGGAAATCTTGTAGAGAATACAAACGATATCAATAATTTTGAGACCGCTCAGAAAAAGATTCATGACCGGATGAATAAACTTTCGCCGGACCGTGCAACAGGTTCCATGAAAAAGCGGACGAACATGATCACGCTGTTAACGGAAGAACTGCGTGGCTATGATGCGGCAGAGGCGTCTTACAAAAAGATTACCGAAAAACTTACCGAAAAACAGGAGCAGAGAAAAGAACTGGCCGGGATTCGGGATCAGTATGCAAAAGCATTGCAGGTGGCGAGTGAAGAGAGCCGCAGAG
>OHHI01000704.1_pt1 | contig 17193 bp, 20 predicted proteins | sample 1568001 | NCBI WGS metagenome assembly OHHI01 (sample SAMEA3879506, study PRJEB24766) | human gut metagenome | biome: human-associated habitat; feature: feces | place: USA | collected 1985/1987
GGGTTGCCAGCGAAGATAGAACTTTCAATTAATAGCCATTTTTTGACTGCTTACTGGATTTATACATTTTAAGTTTTTTTACAATAGTAGGCAGTAGTCTCTGCACAGCAGTTTTCTACTTCGTATTATAATTGCTTTGCATATACGAACCATTCTCATAGTTAGCGTAGGCTTCATTGCTTTTACTAACAATGGAATTACAGGTACGTTTTTATTATACCTATTGAAGAAAGATTTACGATTAGGATGTTTATAGCTTCCTGTTCTTAGACCACTATTATATTGAATTGCAATGCTATAACTACTTTTTTCGGTAATAAGATTGGCATTTTTAAATGCTTGGTATCCTTTTTCTGAGTTGACAAGCACAAGGCTTGTGCCTTTGTTATCATCGAACGTCGAATCGACACATTCAATTCCCCAAAAATCAGCAAGCGTTAGGTCTGAATTGCTACGGCATGCATTCTTTATTTTACATTCATAGCAAGATGGGCGCAAAATGACTCCATTATTAAATGCTTTAAAATAAGGATTTTCATCATGAATAAAGGACTGTTCGAAACTTCTATTGCCATCGCCAGTAGGCACCGCAATATTAAAAACAATTCGGAACTTATGCCATCCAAGCGTTTTTTCTCTAAATTTAACATCCTTTATCAAAGACATTGCATTCAGAAAAGACAATTCAGTACTTATGCCATCGACCTTCATACAGGCGTCTTTTATTGTACATTTCAAATATTCTTGCCAAACTCCCGGGCTTGGAGCTCCATGACATGCAACATCAATGGTCAGTAGGTTATCATATTTCTTATTTAAGAATTGATTTAATCCAGAAATAATACATGGAGTAGCAGAAAACAAGACTTTACGACCTTGTTTCAAATACAACTCGCACTTGATGTAAGAATCTCCAACCAGCGCTTGTACGTATTTGCTGCCTCTGAACAGACTGAGACCTTCCTCGTTTTCTGTGTAGTCAATTTTAACCTGCCATTCTTCTGTAAATTTGGCTCCAAAAACGATCCCTCCCATAGCCAAAATTTGCTTTGCAAGAGAGGTAAAAACACCACCAGATGAAGATGCTTGCCTAACTGTCGTATCTGCGTTGATTGCAGCAAAGACTGATAGAGGCTTCTTTTCCTCGCTCATATTGATTTCTGGGCAAACCTTTTCACATATTCCACAATCGACACAATTGTCTATGTCTATGATTGGATATGAAAATCCTTCTGAGTCGGATATCAAGGATATACAATGTTTAGGGCACTTTTGTACACAGGCAGAACATCCGCAACATTTTGATTTATCGCTATATTTTATCATTTGAGCTTGTCTGTGATTAATCTTATTTTTGAAAAAATAACGTTTCTCTCATGCCTATCTAAACCTAAATATAAAGAACATACACCAACCGATGCAATTGCAATAGCAATCGTAACCAGAGATTGGACGGTGGTAGTCGGTAGATAGAGATGTAGGCTAACTGGAATAATCGAACTTACAGTAGCAACTAGAATGCAAGGAGAACATACTCTATTGATGTATTGCCGTATACTAAAATTAATCATCGGTCGAATTAATAACAAACGAACAAAGAAATTCACACAACAAATTGCTGTATTTATTACAAATACAGACCATGGTTCCGCTCCCATCTTTAGAGCTATATATGATAATGGCAGATTGCTAAGATATACAAGACTCAAGACTGTTTGGTATTTTTTCACTTTTCCTGTAGCAGCTGCAGCTGTCATCAAAGGATTAGCAGTAGAATCTATGACCATCATAGCGACCATAAGTTGGACAAAAATTACAGTATAGTCTGGTACTTCTTTAAGCCATACATTCAGAATAAATTCAATTTCAATGCAAATTGGCATAGCAAACAGCATTAATAACAGGAATGTAAACTTGCTACCTCGGAAAATCAACGTATTCATAGATTGCAAATCTCCTGCAGCATAAGTTTTGGTAATCTGCGGATTGAGAGCAGACTGAAAATTGTTTGCAAACTGTGAGATTGCAGATTGCACTTGCACACTTATTGCACGAGCTGCATTTACAACAGTTCCAAAGAATATGTTAAGCATAAGATTCAAACCTTGAGTGAATATAATATACGCGAAGTTTCCCCAAAGGTTCCAAGCTGCAAACGATAGCATTTCTTTGAAGAGCCCCTTGTTCCAATATATGTAATAATGTGTCTCTTTGAAATGTTTAGAACAATATATAGAATAGCAAAACCGGATAAACAACTGACTTGCGGCAACAAGAACAGCATACAAAATCAATCTGTCAAAATCCCCAATTGTTATCAAGTAAGCTACTATAAGTTTGAGAGTAACATCTATGATGGAAATGTATGCGAAAGCAGACATCTTTTCGTTTGCAATAATTGCAGCATTGTACGGGTAACTCATTATTGCTATGACTGTTGTCAACACACTAATGTGGTAAACCCACATAGCAGCATACATTCTTTCATCTGCTATTACCATCTTTTCCTGTAGGAACCAAAAACCTACTGTTTCTGCAAGCATGACAACAAGAAATGAAATCAGAATGTGAAGGTTGACACTCGTCACAAAGACTTGCTTCAGTCTCTCAATATTACCTCTTCCTATCTCAAATGTTAGAAAGCGTTGCGTAGATGATGTCATTGCTGCATTCAAAAAGCTGAACATTGCTACTACGCCACCTACAACATTGTATATACCATAATCCTCTACGCCCAAAGATGACAATACCACTCGTGATGTGTATAACATGACTCCCATAGTAATTAGCATGCGGAAGTAAAGTAGTATGGTGTTTTTTGCTATTCGATTGTTGTTATTTGTTTTGTCTGACATCAATTATATATACTTTAGACTAATCTCTCATACGGTATACCATCTGGGTTCTGCATTCTGATATCCTCATTTTCATATATTTACCATTGCCTATATTGAATTACACCTCATAGCGGTCTGTACCTTTGTCTGCGAGCACATCGACTATACGTCGGCAGGCTTGACCATCTCCATAGGGGTTGACAGCATGCGACATCTGCTTGTAGGCAGCTGCATCATCAAGGAGGGTGCTGACTTCACCCACAATCTTGTCATAATCGGTACCGACAAGATGAACGGTGCCTGAGACGAGGGCCTCGGGGCGTTCAGTGGTGTCACGCATAACGAGAACAGGTTTGCCGAGACCCGGGGCTTCTTCCTGAATGCCACCTGAGTCAGTAAGGACAATGGTGGCATTCGACATGAGGTGGACGAACTCGAGGTATTGGAGAGGCTCAATGAAGAAAAAGTTTTCTCGAGTCAAATCCTCACCAAAAACCTCATGAATAGGCTTGCGTACGTTAGGATTCAAATGCATTGGATAAACAAAGTCAACCTCAGGATATTTCTCAGAGAGATCTTTCATAGCTGATACCATACGGATGAAGCCATCGCCGAAGTTCTCACGCCTGTGACCTGTAATCAAAACAAGTTTCTTGCCATCAGTTAGACGATTTATGTCGTAGCCTGCCTCCAACAGAACCTTATCTTGTTCTGCACGAAGCGCATCATCAGTTTTCAATTTCTCTACTACCATGTGAAGAGCGTCAATAACAGTATTACCAGTTACATAGATGTTACCATGCACATTCTCCTCTTTAAGATTTTTCTCTGAGAGAGGCGTTGGAGAGAAGTTATAGTTTGCAATACGACCAGTAACCTGACGGTTCATCTCCTCGGGCCACGGGCTATAGATATTGTGAGTACGAAGACCAGCTTCTACGTGACCAACTGGAATCTGTGCATAGAAAGCTGCAAGTGCACCTGCGGTAGAAGTAGTTGTGTCACCATGAACGAGGACAACATCAGGACGGTCCACCTTGAAGACATCACGGAGACCAGTAAGAACACGAGCTGTTACATCAGTTAAATCCTGCCCCTGCTTCATGATGTTGAGATCATAGTCTGGCTTTACATCAAATATCGTAAGTACCTGATCAAGCATTTCACGATGTTGTCCTGTTACACAAACAACAGTCTTAAACTCATCTTCGTGTTTCTGAAATTCTTTTACCAATGGGCACATTTTTATTGCCTCTGGACGAGTGCCAAAAACTAACATTATTGTCTTCATATTATCCTATTTTGTAATAGACAAACTCATTTTCTTTCATTTCGTTGGCATCATAGATATTTCTGCCATCGATAATTACTTTGCTGGTCATTGTCTTGGTCAGTACATCCAAGCTTGGCATACGGAATTCTTTCCACTCGGTCACAAGCATAAGTGCATCCACATCAACTGCAGCATCGTACATATCCTTGCAATATGTTACCTTATCGCCTATTCTGCGTTTACATTCCGGAATAGCAATAGGATCATATACTTTAACCTTTGCTCCAGCTTCAATAATCTTATCAATAAGTACAAGTGCCGGAGCCTCACGCATATCATCTGTTTCGGGCTTGAAAGCAAGACCCCACATTGCAATGGTTTTGTCTTTGATATCTCCATTGTAATGCTTCATCAACTTATTGAACAGAATAGATTTCTGCTTTTCGTTTACAGATTCTACGGCTTGGAGTACTTCCATGTTATATCCGGCTCTCTGAGCTGTCTTAATAAGAGCCTTTACGTCTTTGGGGAAACAAGAGCCCCCATAGCCACAGCCTGCATAAAGGAATTTCTTACCAATACGTGTATCACTACCAATTCCTTTGCGTACCATATTTACGTCAGCGCCAACAAGCTCACATAGGTTTGCAATATCATTCATAAAGCTGATGCGTGTTGCAAGCATAGAGTTAGCTGCATATTTAATCATTTCTGCTGATGGGATGTCAGTGAAAATCAGACGGTCATTAACTACCATAAATGGTTTGTAAAGACGAGACATCTTTTCACGAGCTTTCTCGCTTTCAACGCCAACTACAACTCTATCGGGCGACATAAAGTCTTTGATTGCTGCTCCTTCTTTCAAAAACTCAGGGTTGGAAGCTACGTCAAACTCAATGTTCTCACCTCGACGGTCAAGCTCTGCCTGTATTGTTGCCTTCACTTTCTTTGCTGTACCTACCGGAACTGTAGATTTAGTAACGACAACAGTATATTTTTTGATATTTTCACCAATTGTCTTTGCTACTGCTAATACATACTTCAAATCGGCAGAACCATCTTCGTCTGGAGGAGTACCTACAGCACTGAATACGATTTCCACATCATCAAGAACCTTTGCAAGGTCTGTAGCAAATTTCAATCTGCCGGCCTGCATATTCTTATGAACCATTTCTTCTAATCCAGGCTCATAGATTGGAATAATTCCATTCTTTAAATCCTCGATCTTCTTCTCATCTACGTCAATGCAAATAACATTGATTCCCATTTCCGAGAAACAAGTACCTGAAACGAGTCCAACATAGCCTGTTCCTACAATTGCTATATTCATTGTAAAAAAATTATATAAACATCCAACACCTATGACAATAGTCCTTAGTCCCTGTGTTCACTGGGGTTTGGGAGGTATTGTAAGATTGGATTAATTTGTAATTTATTTGATTTTAACACAGAAATTCTTGTGTCATGAGTTCATAATCCATTCGATCTTTTGCAATCATACTGAAGTATTGCCTAAAAAAAGTTAGCATACAATTTTGACGTATAGCTCAAGGAAACCCGCCACAAGGCGGTTTCCCAATAAATAACGTCAAAAAGGATACTGATATTTAAGATTTGTTATTAGTTCAATCCGATAGTCAAGGGCAATAAATGTTCATAATCCCTACGTCCTTTAACAATCTCGCTGAAGAATCTCTTGAAATAATCCAGTACGGACACACCCTGCATCATGCAAGTGGAGATGATGGTATGATATACCGCCGAGACGCGGACCATCTTATCACTTCCGAAGAATAACGAGTTCTTCCGCTCACCGGCCAGAGGACGAATAAATCGTTCGGCAAACAGAACTTCTCAATCGAAATACCGGAAGGCGCACCTTCCAATTTATAACGCAAAAAAAAGACCCTCGAAATCATTGTAACTATACATAAACTTTGCTTTTGATTTAACGCAAGCAAAGATCGCTCGTTTAGAGAGTTTATCCTATACGTCAGTTTTGGACGCTAACCACATGCTTATCTTTATCACTATAAATATAATAGTCACCCGTAACAGTAAAAGAATAATATGTGCTAATATTTTCTTCAATCTCGTTCTGAGCACAAGAATAAACAGTAATAATCAATAACAATATACTACATCCTAAAATCAATTGCCGCATAACAACTTCTTAAAGCTAAATGCCGATGAATACTAAAACCATTTTTATTGACTTCATCTATATCATGATACTTTCCAACATAAATCCGATCACCATTATGATCAAAATCAGAACACCAAATAAAATCATATGGCCACAGAATCTTACAGTTAGCATAAAAATATGCAAAGAAAGTATAGACACACAATATAGCTGATGGAAAGTTCATATTTTGGTTAATCAAATCAATAGGCTGGACAGCACGAGAACTTTCAATCACCTCCCTCTTTATCAAATACCAACGAGATTCCAATGTTTTATCAATGAAATCCTCCTTCAAATACCAATCCTGATTATAAAAACAGGGTTCTGAGATATCAGGATTAACGCCAAAGTGAGTACGAAATGTTTGGATTGATAGAGGTACGCCATCAATATTTGATAAACCCAGTATTAATATATAACCATCTGTAGAACACTTTTGCAATTTAGGCAAAGAATAATTTATTTCCGGAATATCTACATTAACACGAGAAAATCCCATCTTTTCAAATAAAAACATCAATTCATCGGCACCAACAAAGTTAATACCAAACAGATCTTTTGCTTGCTCTATTGTGACTCTTTCCATTTTTGATAATCTATGACCTCTTTACAACTAGCTAAATGCCCCAATTGAGAATATTTTTCGATTCGACTAAATTCTTGCTCCAAACGTTCATAACGAAGTCCCCAATCAGATATCTTGAACCATCCAAGATTCCTTGCTGGGGCATTATAAAGAATAATATCACTTTTGGTATCCAAGATCTCTCGCAAGAAAGTTAAATATGCACGATACTGATGTTCATGGCTAGCAACCAGTACTAACTTTTTCCAACCATTCAACAATGATAATTTTACGATTTCAATTGCTTGCTCTCTAGTATTTAATGATTTGCTTTCATGTATAATATTATTGGAAGGTATTCCTGTTTGTAACAAATAGGGAAGAATATCTGAAAAAGGAAAACTACCGTATTGATAATCTGTAATACCACCACTAAAAACTATTTTAGTGGCAATATTACAATTATATAATTCTACAACTTTTGAATAGCGATTCAAGCCATCCCCTTCCAATAAAATAATTGCATCGGAAGGAAACAATATATCGTTATCAATAATAGCTATAATTTTTTCGCGTTCTGTCATCATCAGAAGTTGTCCCAAAATAACGGTTGTCCCTTCGCAATATCTTCTTTACTCTCTTTACCGATAATTACCGTTTTAAACTTCGGTGGTATACCCAAAGCCGGACGAAGTACATCAATATCTTCTTCTGTTATCATATGCCCCTTCTTTATATCATTTTTGGCATAAAGACAACGACGTTGTACGAATACAGTTTCACTTTCTTCTGCAACAACTTCTTTTACAGTACTTCCCATTGCACGCTCCACTTCACGAATGGAATCCACCATAAATTTAAAATCCTTCGGTTCCATAGAATGAGGATGATCAGGGCCTTTATCATTCTTGTTCAAAGTAAAGTGTTTCTCAATTACTCTACCACCAATAACAACAGAAGCCAGTGCAACGATATGACCGGGAGCATGATCGGAATAACCAGTCAAAACATCAAATGCAGACTGATATGTTTTCAACACATTCACATTTGCACTATCTATCTTGGATGGATAATTCGTAATACATTGCATCAATACTAAATCCTTATTTCCTGCTGCTTGAATAGTACGTACAGCTTCATCTATTTCAGCCATTGTTGCGTCACCAGTTGCCAACATAACAGGCTTACCTTTACGAGCAATATAATCTAGCATTTCAAGCCAAGTTATATCGCCAGAGCCTATTTTTATAAAAGGAACATCCAAATCTATACATAAATCTACAGCTTCCTTAAAATAAGGAGAAGTAGAAAAATCAATTCCTACACTTTTACAGTATTCTGAAACCTCCTTATGCCAAGCTATAGGAAACTCCGCATCTTTAAAAACGTCACTAACGGTACGCCCCCAAGAACCATGTACTCCTTTCAATTGCATACGGGAGAATCCTCCCTCTGACACAATGCGAGGAGTTGAGAATGTTTGAAATTTAGCACAATCTGCACCAGCTTCCTTTGCTGCATCAATTAGACGTTTTGCTTTATCAAGGTTTCCATCGAAATTTGCACCAATTTCCGCTATAAAATAAGTAGGATGATCCACTCCAATCATCCGACTTCCTATTCTTATGTTTTTGTTAAAATTTGCCATAATATAATGTTTAATTGAGACGTTTAAACCCAGATTGACAAATAGGACCGTCAAGAGATTTCATAACATCCTTACCATCCTCAAAATCACGAATTTGAGCAAATACCTTATCTAATTCAAAGAAATAATCATCTAATATTTCTTGCGTATGGGCTATACAAGGGTACATACTATTACCGGCAAGATACCCTCTCTTTAACATTTCTTGAGTTATAAATGTCTTATAAGCAAGATGATTTTTACTTTTAAAGTTGTAACCAGCAAGAGCTGGGATACCCCATTGCTCAATTTCCAAGCCATACTTATCAGCCAAAGCCTGCCAACGTTGTTTATTACTATTTCCAATAGCTGTAATGACTTCCCAAGATTTAACACGCTCCATTACTTTCAGTGTAGCCAACGCTGCTGTAGGACCAATACGTTCTGTCCAAAATGTACTGCTAATCCAAGTTCTTTGTGCTGCACTCATAACATCTTTACGACCAACAACTGCACAAATAGCATATCCATTTCCAATGGTTTTACTATATATTGCCATATCTGGTTCCACACCATATTTTTTGTATAAGCCACCGAATGTTTCACGGAACCCACTTGTACATTCATCAAAAATAAGAATTATACCACGTTCAGTCGCCAAATCACGGACTTTCTGCAGAAAATCATCCTCAGGACCAAAGTTACGACAGACTTCCATTTTAATTGCTGCTAACTCATTATGATTTACGACATCAAGCAATTCCTCAAAATTATTATACCGAAAAGGAATAGTAGACCCACGTAATCCCTTTGGAACACCCGCTGGTGGAATACCAGGAAGTAGATGTCCAGCTAACGCATCACTATCACCCAAATTAACAGAAACATACCAATCATGCCAACCATGATAGCCACAAATAGCAACCTTATCTTTCCCTGTAGCCGCTCTAGCTATACGTATACATACAGAATTTGCTTCACCACCGCCACGAGTATAACGTACCCCACCGGCCCACGGATCAAGTTCTATAAGTTTTTCTGCCAAATAGACTTCTTCTGGACAATTAAATGTAGTTAAGTTTCCGTCACGAATCACTCTCATAACCGCCTCGTCAACTTCCTCATTTGCATACCCTAAGGTATTCGTACCGATGCCCATCATTGAGCAATCGATATACTCTTTTCCATCAAGATCCCATACTTGACATCCTTTAGAACGGCTATAGTACGCCGGCCAATTTTCCGGCAAAAACTGTTCCGGTCTTTTTGAAAGCAACATCGTTCCACCAGGAATTATTTGTTTGGCTCTCTTGTATAATTCTTGTCCTTTTCCCATACTATTAATCGTTTAATAATGATTTTGCATATCCTTCATCTCTCATATGACTATTATTCAAGTCTCTGACTCTTTGATTAGAATCCAAATATTTAATATAATCTACCCAACCAGCTTCTTTACCAACATTTTCCAAAAGTTCCTTCACCACCATAAAGTCTTCTTGAGTATCCACAGTAATACGATATTCAGAGCAATCAACCGATGACTCAACATTAACTGATGTAAATAGATTTCCTCCATTAAAAGAAGAATTCTTTTTAATATATGGTGTCACATGTTCTCGTTCACTTTTGAGTATCGCCTCATTGTAAGCTCTCTCCAAGGCTGAAAAACGAAAAACTTCTGTATCAATACCATCAGGATAAGTCGGTTTCAAAGTATTTGAAGCATAATCACAACCAGCAGAAATACAAGTAGTAATCACATGATCTATAACCTGTGGATCAATCAAAGGACAATCAGATGTTACTCTCACAACATAATCAGGATTCATATCCTTTACTGCAAAATAAAAACGTTCAAGAACATCATTTATTGAACCTCTATAGCATTCCGTACCATTCCGCTGTGCAATACGTACAATTTCATCAGAGCCTTCCTCGGTAGTTGTCGCAACTACTAATGTTGTGATTTTTGCAGCTCTCAGAATTCTTTGTAGATGTATATCCAAAAGTGTCTCATCACCTACTTTTTTCAAGACTTTAGCAGGTAACCTAGTGGAACCATACCTAGCCTGGGTAACTGCAACTATTTTCATTTCACCACAAAATTTGGATCTACATATTTCTTTATATTTTCACGCATTGTTTCTACCGTTTCCCATTCTGTATTATTATCAGAACTATAATGAAAACCTTCAGGCACGAGTACCGCATTATGATGTTGTATAAACTCTTCTCGTGTATGTCTATAAGATACAGAAGGAAGGATCACATAATATTCACCCAAATCAATAGTATCAAGAGCATCAGTAATAGTAATCATCTCTTCATGTAACTTTTCTCCCGGACGAATGCCTATTTCTACTTGAGGGAGATTAGGTGCAATAGCAGTAGCAATATCTTTAATATGATAAGAAGGTATTTTCGGAATAAAAATCTCACCACCTAAATGATGACCTATTGCATACATAACCAATGCCACACCAGCTTCCAATGATATATTGAAGCGAGTCATACGCATATCTGTAATAGGCAATTCTTGTGCACCATTATCACGTTTATTTATAAAAAAAGGTATTACAGATCCACGAGATCCCATCACATTACCATAACGAACCACAGAAAATTTAATATCTTTGGAACCACTGATATTATTAGCTGCTGTAAATAGTTTATCTGATGTCAATTTCGTTGCACCGTATAGATTAATAGGTGCACATGCTTTATCCGTAGAAAGTGCAACTACATGCTTCACACCTGTTGCCAATGCTGCTTTTATTACATTTTGTGCACCATGCACATTAGTTTTAATACATTCTTCCGGATTGTACTCAGCAGTATCAACCTGCTTAATAGCAGCAGCATGAATTATCACATCCACCCCTTCACAGGCACGTACCAAACGCTCTAAATCACGGACATCACCAATGAAATATCTCATTTGAGGATATTTCTGCTCCGAATACTTCTGTTTTAATTCAAATTGTTTCAATTCATCTCTAGAGTAGATAATGATTTTCTTCACTTGTGGATAATCACGAAGGATGGTCTCCACAAATTTCTTACCGAAAGAACCTGTTCCTCCAGTTATCAATACAGATTTATTATTTAACATATTAACATAAAATATTATTATTCAGATAAATAGATAGACTATAAATAGATGTCATAAAGACATTATTTAAATAAAACGATAAGTCCCATAAAAATTCACAGAAGGCACTTGAAGATAATAGATACCAGTTAATCTTCTAATTCTTCCCAAGGATAGGGATTATCAATTACATTCTGAAATTCATCAATAGCTTCCTGCTGTTCGGAAGTAAGCGATGCCGAATCCCACGAAGCAATGATAGCGCGACCTTCATCAGCTAAAGGTTCATCAAACACCTCACCATAGCAAGCGGTAAGCAAACGAAGTTTCAGCAACGAAGCGGGAAGGACATCAAGGATATTCCAACAGCGATCTAAAATTTCCTGAATGTGCTTTTGTTTTTCACCATGATCTATAAACGAAGCACTATACCCCATCAGAAGAGCAAGACAGACACTTGCCTGTTCTTCAATGGTAGAACCCTTGGCTATTGAATTATACAAAGCCGTAGTCAGGCGATAAACTTCACTGTTACGACGGGAAAGATCATCGCTATAGACCGGACTGCCGTCCATACCCAAATACATCAGCTCATGTGCTGCACCCAGAAGGGCAGCTATTTCTGCAGAAAGAGACATAGTTATTTTTATTTATGATTTCAGATTTATGATTTATCAACCGTCAACGATCAATCATTGATTATCAACAGCCAATTACTTGATGACTTCGATCAGGTCCGGATGAATGGTGGCCATGGCTACGGCAATGACGCCTTGTATCTCAACAACCACACGGCGGTCGCGGGCACCCTTCACTTTCAGGAAAATACCCTCCTGTCCCGCAAAGTCACCGCCGATGACACGGACTTTCATGCCCTTGGACAAATTCAGTTCATCGGGCTGGAAATACAGGAGATGGTCGTTATAGGTACCCGCTACGGCGATGAAACGTTGCATCTCACTGTCGGGGATGATTATCTTCCGTCCGCTGCGGGTATCGGTGATGTATTGCAGGTAACTGACTTGGGACTTCACACGCTTCACATCCGAAGGACGGGCATGAACAAAAAGCAAATTGTGAACAACAGGAACCAGAACTCGAACTTTTCTACCTTTCCTTATGCTTACCTTGTATTGCATGGGGATGAAACAGCCCAGTTTTTCTTTTTCAAGAAGATGCATAGCATCAGGCTCTCTACGATAAGTGGCACGCATAGCATACCATATTTCGCTCTCTTTATCCACTTCCATTTCAGGGATTATTTCAGAAAAGGGTGTTCTCTCGGGGCTTTAAGACCCTTGCATACACTTGAGTTTCAATCACTTGCGAACGCTTTATGTAAGATAGGACAAGCTTTGCGTTCCTCTTGTCAACTAATTTTTTATTGCAGTTCATTACCTTGAAGGTAAAAAGCTATAAACTAAAGACTTAAAGAGATATATTATCTTTTAATCGTTCGTTTAATAGACGTAAAGATTTGAGAAAAACAAGGGATTCAAAAAAGACAAAAATGAAAGGATATTAAATATATTTATTTTCAAAAGTGTTGCATTGATTATTAATCGTTTAACCTAAAACAAGAGCTTACTTGAAAATATTTTTATTAAACATCTTGCAGGTTCAAAAAATACCCATTATCTTTGTGCCCATTAAACGAACGTTTTTTAAACACCTCTCACTTCACTCAACACACACCTGTATATCAACCAAATACACCTTTTTACAGCACTTTCAAATGAACTTTTCCTATCAACCTCTTCCATTTTCAAAAAGAACGCTATACTTTTGCCATTTTTTTACATTTTATATGTATTTAAACAATTCACTAAAAGAAAGAAAAATGAAACAAAAGAAAAAGGCTGAAAGCCTGGAAAAAAAGGGTCGGAAAAGGCAAAAAAATCAGTAACAAACAACACTGTATCAGAGACTAAGGCTAAACCGGGACACCCTATAAGCATGGCGGTGGAAGGAATACGGTTTGAGGATCGGAAAAAGGGAATGAAAGGGTTACTCAATTGGAGAGAGAAGGGATACTTCGGTAATAAAAACGAGATATCCATAAAAGCATTGGCTGATTGGGCAGCAAAAGGCCACATCTTCCTATCCAGACAACATAAACCATTATCAACTAAAACAATAGAAGAAGAATTAGGAGAAATATGGAGAAGTGAGCACCCCCATAAAGCAAGAGAAAAAAGGATAAAAGCAAACGGAAAAACAAAGAAATTAAACGACAATAATTAAATAGTTATATCCTACCTGTAATCCGCTATATCTTTGCCCCCGCTTTAGCAAAGATTAAGCCCCGCAAATGAGAAGATGCCGCTTTTTCAAACAAGTGACATCTTCTCTTTTTTATGCCCGACATAAACACCCGCTAAACAATTGACAATTGACAGTTGACAATTGACAATTAAAAAGTAATGAGTTCAAAATTTAAAATTAAAGCGCAATGAAAAAGCGAAAAAAGCAGGCTTCACTCCACGAAGCACTCAAAAAGAGATGGAAAATACGTATCATGCTCGAAAAAGCTTATACGGAAGACGCGGCACAATGGATGACAGACAGGATCGAAAGCCTCATCGACTACATGCAGTACGGATATGCACTCGTAGCATACTACAAACAGGACGGAACATTTCGATTCGTGAAGGCAACTCTTCTACCCTATGAAGGCAGTTTCCATCGCACATACGACATAAAACGTATAGAAGGGCACATCATATATTGGGATGTAGACCTGCAGGCATGGAGAAGTTTCCAATTGGAGAATTTTCTGGAATGGAGACCGATTAATTGACAATTGACAATTGACAATTTAAAAAATCAAGTTCAAGTTAAAATTCAATTTCAAATTAAAAGTTATGGCAATGACGTATGGAGGGATACAATATTATCCCATATCAGTGGTACTATTTGACGAGATATACATGGGGCTGATAGAGGCTAAGTTCGGAATGAAAGGCATAGCGATAGCAATGAAACTACTATGCAAAATATACAAGGAAAACGGATATTACCTGCAATGGGGAGAAGAGCAATGCACGCTCTTCGCCAATAAGGCGGGAAAAGATGTAAACGAAGAGGAAATGCAGGGTATCGTGGATATTCTTGTAGAAAAAGGCTTCTTCGACAAAGAGAGTTACGAGAAACATCAGGTACTGACATCTATTGAGATTCAGAAAGTGTGGCTGGAAGCTACAAAACGTAGGAAAAGGGGGGAGATAGCCTCCCTGCCCTACATTTTGGTGAAAACAGAAGATGAAAAGGGTGATAGAGGTGATAAGGGTGGTAAAGAAACGGACTGTATGCAAAATACCCAGAATTGCATACAGGATACAGCCGGCACAACCGAAAATGCAGACATTTCCGGACAAAGCATAGTAGAGTATAGCAGAGTAGAGGAAAGTAGAGAACTCCCCCCTCTAACTCCCCCGCCGGGGGAGGACGTTGGGGTATGGAGGAGATATTCTTTTATCGAATTTCCGGGGTACGTTTACAACAAGAACACTCATAATCTGGAATGCCTGCTGCTTTCACTGGACGAGCTGCATATCAAAGACCCGGACGACATAAAAGCAATATTAAAGCTGTCCGATTACGGTCGCTTGGGAAATGAGATATGGAGAATAATACATAACACCAAGTGGACTGTGGTAAACAATAACGGGAAGTATCTCATCGCGGCATTGAGCAAGGCACGAAAACAGGGGTAAAAAGCCGGAAATCAAGAGTAAAAACAAACATTGATTATCAGCCACTTACAAGAAGTTAACTTCCTGTCGACAAGGAGTTAACTTCTTGTTGACAAACTCCTAACTTCTTGTCGGCAAGGAATTGAAGACTCGTCGACAGGGTATAAAAATTAAATAAAAAAAAGATCATAGTAATAAATGAACTTATTGTGGCATTATTTGTATATATCACAGAATAAACGTAATTTTGCCACAGAAACAAAAGGAGGTATCCATGAAAACAGTTAATCAGATTATCGGAGAAAACCTAAAAAAAATCAGAGAATCATCCGGGTTTACGCAAGAGCAGGTAGCCAAATCAATTGGCATAGAGCGCTCCACTTATAGCAATTATGAAGGAGGGGTAAGAGAAGTTCCATATACTATTCTGGAAAATATTTCAAATCTATTTGGATGCGAACCTTATATATTGTTTGAAGATAACATTCAAACGGATAACGAAATATTGGCTACAGCTTTCAGAATCTCTGATTTGGAAGAAAATGATTTGAAGGAAATTGCCAATTTTAAAGATATCGTAAAGTCCTACCTTAAAATGGAACGCATCGCTCAAAATGAAGCCTAATAAATTTATCATAGAAAAACAAGTTTCAGAATTTCGTATGGATAACGGACTTAGTACCTCCGAAGCTATTACCTTAAAGAGCCTGCTTCTGAAACTGAATATCCTTACCGTTTTTAAACCTTTATCAGAAAACTTTTCCGGCATGTGCCTGAAAGATGCTTCCGAACACCGTTTTATGTTGATTAATTCCAACCAGCCACGGGGAAGGCAGCATTTTACAATAGCTCATGAGTTATATCATCTCTACATAGAAGAAAGGCCAACACCGCATAAATGCAACCCCGGTTCCGGAAAAGATCCGATAGAACAAAGCGCAGATATGTTCGCTTCTTCCTTATTGATGCCGGAGTCCGGAATATTCCAACTTATCCCGGAAAAAGAACTAAGCACTAGCAATATATCAATTGCAACCATTTTAAAATTAGAGCATTACTTTTCTGTTTCCCGAACAGCTTTATTATATAGACTGCTTAAGATGAAATTAATAACAGAAACTACCCGCTCTCATTTAGCTGAAATCGGAGTAAAACATTCTGCCAGATGCTTTGGATACGATACTGCTTTATATGAACCTGCAAACGAAGGATTAGTTATCGGTGATTTTGGTGAAAAAGCCCGTTGTTTATTTGAACAGGACAAAATTTCAGAAGGCCACTATTTAGAATTACTCCATAAAATCAATATCAATGGGATGCAAGAAAACGAAGATAGTGCTAGATGCTGATGTAATCATTCACTTTATGGAGGCAGAATATTTTTCGTTACTACCGGAAATATTCCCTGAATACGAACTCCTTATATTAGATGTAGTCTACAATGAGATTTCAAGAAACTCAAAAACCAAAGACTTTATAGATAATTACCTCCTTTATATTCCTAAAATAAAGAAAGAGGCATTTTTACCTAAAGGAGAATCTATAAGAGAATACTTTCAGTTGCAAAGAACATTAGGTAAAGGAGAAAGCGCGTGCATGATTTATTGTCGGGAAAATCAAGACGTTTTAGGTAGTAGCAATTTAAAGGATATAAAAGAATATTGTTCCAGAAACAATATAACTTACCTGACAACACTTGATTTTTTATATTATGCGTATTACAGAAAAAAAATGACGATACCAGAATGTATGAACTTTATGCAAGCCGTAAATAAGGCAGGAAGTAAACTTCCGATTATTGACATATCACAATATAAGTGTAATGCAATAATATAATACTAAAAAAAGGAGAAGCAATAGCGAGGGCACTGAAAAAGTTCCCCACTTGTAATAAGTCTCTCCCTAATACACAAA
>OHHI01000709.1_pt1 | contig 17050 bp, 18 predicted proteins | sample 1568001 | NCBI WGS metagenome assembly OHHI01 (sample SAMEA3879506, study PRJEB24766) | human gut metagenome | biome: human-associated habitat; feature: feces | place: USA | collected 1985/1987
CTTCCCGGAAAATCGGAGTTTTCTGCCACCAGGACCCGCCTAATTCCCGTTCCGTTTCCGGGTAAAAGGCCTCTGCCGCCGCTAGGCATTCTTCCTGCCTCCATCCGGGGCGGAAGGCGCGGCCCGTCAGGGGGTTTACCAATCCGGCCGCCACCCGGGAGGCCGTTTCCGCTACGGGGCGGTCTGCAACCGTAAACTCCGAGCCGCGGCGTTTCAATTCCCACGCCAGACAACTTCCGGCAATTCCCTGGCCGATGATAAGGATGTTCATGATAGATGGATAAAGAACCGGAAAATCCCGGAAATGAAAGAGGAAAGCGGAGGGGAGGCGGTACCGCTCCCCCCGGAGGAAAGGCGTGCCGCAGGTGTCCCTTCCCCTGCGGCGCCGGAAGAACGGCCCTGTTTACAGGGCGGCGATGATGGCGTCACCCATTTCCGCCGTATTCACGCGGATTTCTCCGGGAGCTCCCGTAGCCAGGTCGCCCGTGCGGCAGCCCTGGTCAATCACGCGGCGAACGGCGGAGTCAATGGCGTCTGCCGCTGTTTTTTCTCCCAGGGAGTAGCGCAACAGCATGGAAAGGGAAAGAATCTGGGCGATCGGGTTTGCAATGCCCTTGCCGGCGATATCCGGAGCGGAGCCTCCGGAGGGTTCGTAAAGGCCGAAGAACAGGCCGTTGTCCTGTGCGCCCTGGCACAGACTGGCGCTGGGCAGCATGCCCAGGGAACCGCAAATCATGGCCATTTCATCGGAAAGAATGTCCCCGAACAGGTTTTCCGTCACCAGCACGTCGAACTGGCGGGGATTGCGCACCAGCTGCATGGCTGCATTGTCCACGTACATATGCAGCAATTCCACGTCGGGATAATCCTTGGAAACTTCAATCATTGTCTCGCGCCACAGCAGGGAATTGGTCAGCACATTGGCCTTGTCCACGCTGGTGACGCGCTTACGGCGGCCGCGCGCAGCCTCGAACGCCACTTTGGCGATACGCACCATCTCGCTTTTATGGTAGCGCATGGTATCCACGACGACTTCGTCGTCTCCCTCCCGTTCGCGGAAACGGGGCTGGCCGAAATACAGGCCGCCAGTCAATTCCCGGACGCATAAAATATCGAATCCGCCTTCAATCAGTTCATTCTTGATGGGGGAGGCATGGGTCAAGGCCGGAAGGCATACGCCCGGACGCAGGTTGGCATACAAGCCGAAATGTTTTCTCAGAGGCAGCAGGGCTCCGCGTTCCGGTTGTTCATTGGCGGGGAGATGCTCCCATTTGGGACCGCCCACGGAGCCGAACAGAACGGCGTCCGCCTCTTCGCAGGCACGAATGGTTTCTTCGGGAAGAGCCTTGCCGCAGTGGTCAATGCCCGCACCCCCTACAAATGCCTCCTTGCGGCTTACGGTAAAGCCAAACTTGCCGCTTACGGCATCCAGAACCTTCAGAGCCTGTGCCATGACCTCGGGCCCGATGCCGTCGCCGGCCAAGACAGCAATATGATGGTGATGTTCACTCATGTCGCTGAAAGTCTGGTCATTCTCCCTTCAAAGGTCAAGAAAACACCGTTGCCATGACCGCGCCGCGGAAGCCTTTTTGCGTCAAAAAGCCTGCAAGAGTAAAAAAGTACTTGCCAAACGCCCGTACCTCCAGTAAAAATCCCTCCGCGTTCCATGGAATGCAAACTCCCCTGTAGCTCAGCGGTAGAGCGGGTGACTGTTAATCACTAGGTCGTTGGTTCGAGCCCAACCGGGGGAGCCACTAATTTTCTAAGCCCTGTAATTTTAATGGATTACAGGGCTTCTTTTTTGTCTGTTTTGAGGCTGGAAAGGTGAAAAACCGCGGAAAAACAACCATAAGTGCTGACAAAATGTCATTTTTTGATTCCGTTCTGGCATGAAATTGGCGTTTCGGGGAAAATCATAAAACGCCTAAAGTCTAATCTGACGGCATGATTAAGGCGTGTACCGGCATATTCATGTTTGGACAGCATCCCGGATTGCAAAAAGGGAAACACGTTTATTTTTCCTTCAGGAAGGAAATGATGGATGTATCGTCTGCCTGGAAGATGCGGTTCCGGAAAGAGTATTGGGGGAAAGATGTTGGAACCGGAAAATGGCTCTGAGTCGTACATTTTTTCGTTCACCTAATTTTAAGCAAGTTATGATTTTTGTATCTCCGATTTTGAAACCGTGCATTCCAACGCAGCGTCTTGAATGCTGCACATAGCGCGGATGTTGCGGAGAAGGAAAGGAGGTCATGGCGCAATGCATAAGGCATTTCTGGAATGGTGTTGCTCGCTAAAAAGCGCAGGTATTTTGAGAAGGAGGGTGATGACAATAAAATTACTGAAATAATTGCAGTAAAAACATTGACCCGCCGCAATAATTCAGTAGGTTGGTATTGTTGACGGAAAATAACGGACGATAAGCTGCTGCGCATTTGAAAACATGAAAAAACATGATGTTGCTTATTTATGCAGAAATGAAGGCGTTGCAACCCTGTTTGAAAGAACAGGGGATATCCCTATGAGCTGCAAGCTGCAAGAGTGGTTTCAGGGAAAATGCATGGCTTCCGGCAATCATATCCGGGCCGACGTGTTCCCGTCCGGCAGGGGGCTGGCGGCGGATGGCGAAAGACAGGCTTTGGAAAAGTTGTGAAAACATATCTGGATAAAAATGTTTATGAGGCGGCTTTAGAACGCATAGCCTATTGTTTCCAAGAGTTTGACAATGTCCTGGTGTCTTTTTCGGGCGGCAAGGACAGCGGCGTCATGCTTAATCTCTGCTATCGTTACGCCGCCGAACAGGGCCTTCTGGATAAGCTGTCCATGTATCACCTTGATTATGAGGCCCAATATCAAATGACGACCGAGTATGTCACCAGAACATTTCTGGAGCAATTCCCCGGCATTCGTAAGATGTGGTACTGTGTACCGATCAGGGCCCAGTCCGCATGCTCCCTGGGGGAACCTTACTGGACGCCGTGGAGCGCCGCCCAGAAAAAACTGTGGGTGCGACCCATGCCGGAAAATCCCTATGTAATCAACGAAAAGAATCTGGACGTCCCGTTCCGGCACGGTATGGTGGACTATGAATTCCAGGATAAGCTTTCACGCCATTTTGCCAAAAAACACGGAAATACTGCCGTCATGGTAGGGTTGCGGGCGGATGAAAGCCTCAACAGATACGCCGCCGTTGCCCGCGGCAATAAAAGGACGTCTTATGAGGGAAGGAAGTGGATTACACGGGCTGATGCCGTGACCGTCAGCGCCTACCCTCTTTATGACTGGCGCGTCAGTGACGTCTGGACGGCTAACGCCCGTTTTGGTTTTGACTATAACCGCCTTTACGATCTCCTGTACCAGGCAGGCCTTACGATCGGGCAAATGCGGGTGGCAAGCCCGTTTAATGACTGCGCCCAGGAAAGCCTGAAGCTTTACAAAGTTATTGATCCTGCCAACTGGGCGCGCATGGTCGGGCGCGTCAACGGCGTCAACTTCACGGGTTTGTACGGAGGTACGACGGCCATGGGCTGGAAAACCATCAAACTGCCGCCCGGCCATACCTGGAAGTCCTATTATGAATTCCTGCTTTCCACAATGAACGAGAAAACGGCGGAACACTACAACAATATTTTGGAGAGGTCTAAAAAGTACTGGATGAAAGGGGGCACCGTCGATCCCGGAACTGCCGATGAAGTGCTGGCCGCCTATCCTCTGGCGACCGTGACGGGAAAGTCGGGCCGTTACGTCGACCGCGACGTCATTCAGTTTATGGGCTATCCCGACGACATGCCGGTCAGCAATTTCCGGCAGGTGCCTTCCTACAAGCGCATGTGCATCTGCATCATGAAGAATGATTACTTTTGCAAGTACGCCGGGTTCGGTCCAACCAAGGGAGCGATTGCCCGGCGCCGGGCCGCCGTCAATAAATACCGCAATATTTTATGAAAACCTCCTATCAATCCCCCGTTTACAAAATCCGGCGCGTTCCCCTGGACCAGATACGTTCCAATGCCTATAACCCGAACAGCGTAGCTCCCCCCGAAATGAAGCTGCTCTACCAGAGCATCAAGGAGGACGGTTATACGATGCCTATCGTTTGTTATAAGCTGGAGGACGGGACCTATGAAATCGTGGACGGGTTCCACCGCTGCCAGATCATGAAGACTTACCGCGATATTTACGAACGGGAGGGTGGCATGATGCCGGTGGCCGTAATCGACAAGCCTCTTGGAAACCGCATGGCTTCCACCATCAGGCACAACCGTGCCCGGGGATCTCATAATATCGCCCTCATGACCAATATTATCCAGGAGTTGACGGAGGCGGGCATGTCGGATGCGTGGATACTCAAAAATCTGGGGATGGACGCGGAAGAATTGTTGCGCCTCAAGCAGCTCAGCGGGATTGCCTCCCTGTTCCGGGACGAGGAATTCAGCCGGGCATGGGAATCGAAATAATATCAACCCGGAATCCATGAATAAATATGTCGCTCAACTGCTGGAAGTCATTCAGAAGAAAACAGGCTGTGACACGAGCGGCGCCGTGCGCTGGCTGGCGAATCAGGCCGGGGTGTCGGAAAGAACGGCATGGTACTGGAAACAGCAGGAGAAACTGAGAAAGGCAACGGAAAAGAACCTCGGCAGAATAGCCGAAGAATTGAAAAAATGAGTGAAATGCCTCACGCCATGCCATTGAATGTTGCAGGGCGCCCGGTTCTTCTTGTTTAACATGCAGCTTTTCTAAATGGCAGCATGATTGGATTGTTGGGTGCGCCGGCGGGATGTTCTTCCGCTCCCGGCACGGCAGCGAATAAAGATGTTCCGGAGCGGGGCAATGATACAGCCTGTTTACCGTTGTTCCGGACAGGTTGGAATAGGTTCGGGAATTGTGTTCCTTCATGCCGGAAAACATGATGGCCTGTTCCAGAACAGGCTGTCCACAGATGACCGCATTCATCTGTTTCCGGCCGTGTGAACAGTGCGGGAACGGTTTCTCTAAAGAGTAGTTGCATCCTGATATTTTTTGGATTATATCATTTTTCATGAAATGGCTTTTGATTTTCCTGATAAGTCCCTGCATGGCTTTTGCTGAAAGTATCAGGGGAGTCGTGATTAACGTGATTGACGGCGACACGGTCATCCTTCTGGAAAAGACGCCTGAACAAATGCGTACGCACCGGATACGGCTTGAGGGAATTGATACGCCGGAAAGGGGGCAGGACGGGTATGAAGGCGCCAAGAAATACCTGGAAAAGCTGATTTGGGGAGAGACGGTTACAGTCCGGTATACCGAGAATGACAGGTACGGCCGTATTTTAGGGGAAATATGGCATGGAAAAATGTTCGTCAACGAAGAGATGGTGAAGGAAGGATGGGCGTGGATTTATAAAAATTTTTCCGCCAGCCGGAAGCTCGTTTCTCTTGAAAGGGATGCCAGAAAGGCCCAAAAAGGCATCTGGTCTGACCCGAATCCCATATCTCCGTGGGAATGGAAAGCAGCAAAAAGAAAGGAAAAATCTAAGGGGAAAAATACTGGGGAGATCCCTTATTAAATCGTTTTCCGGGAAAATGCCTCGTTCGTGATGCTGCTGGACAGGGGATTTTCAATAAGCAGGAAAAACGGATGCTTTTAACGGCGGGCGCGGTTCAGGAGCATTTCCGTTGTGGCCTGCCCGCCTGCTCCGGTTCAAAGATGGCGGGCAGCGGAGTGTTTGCCCTGGAGCCTTGCCAGGGCCATGTTTCAGGGTTGGCGCGGTAAGGCAGGAGATAATCCACAGCTTTTTGAATGGAAGCCCCGGCGGGTGTTTTCCGGTAACGGTAGTTCTTGTCGCCCATGCGTTCTGCAAGATGCACCAGGTATCCCCATGCCTGAAGAGTGTAAACGCTGTATTGCCAGGGTTCCGCCCGTTTGAGTTCTTCGGGCTGGGATCCGTCGGGAGCGATGTGGCGGTCCATGTTGGCGAAGGCTTCCGCCAGCCATTGGGCCGCTTCATGACTGCGGCCCAGGAAGGATGCCAAATGGGCGCATTGCGCCACATAAAACAGATAATGGTTGTTGCTGCACGTGTGTGCATGCCTGCCCTGCCTGCTGGTAGTCAGCCATGTGTAATACTGGTTCAGCCACGCATCCACCTGCTTCCATTCCTCTGCCGTTAGGGCATTGGAGCATTTCAACGCCGTCAAAGCTTCCAGGAATTCGGGAATGCGGTAAAGGTCGATGATGCCTCCTCCGCCTCCTTCCGTCCGGTTTCCGGGGCGAATTTGGGCATATTTCAGATGGGGCTGCATGCGGGTTGCCGGAGCAATGAACCAGGCTTTCAGCCATTGCCCGGCCCGGGAGGCGGCCTGCGGATCCCTGTCGAGTTTATACTGCCGTCCCAGGCTGCAGACCGTGCCGATGAAAGCGGCCATCCTGCCGCTGTCGTCCATGCTGCGGAGCCGTTTGTTCTTTTTGCCGTCAATGGGTTTGTAAGGACCGTCCGGATTGGCGGGGTCCGGCCAGTAATAAAGGGCATAGCTGACATATTCATTGGCCTGCGCTTTTTCTCCGAACAGGCTTTTTTTCTCTCCAAGGGTGATGACGGGTGCGTTCAGAGGACTGCCATGCACCATGGAAAAGAGAAGCGCCGTGAAAGGGAAAAAGATGAACCAAAACCTCCAAAATGCCATTACCCTATTCAAGCAGGAACCTTTTGCCGGGACAACCGGGAAATGGAGCAATGCCCTGATTTCCTTGCAGAGCCGTTTCCGGCCGCTTTCCCGGTCATCCGGGGGTGTGGCGCTGCGGAAAGAGATTCCGGAAAGTCAGTCCGGCCCTTTTCCCGGATTGCGGGTTTCCGCATCAGGCCAGATGCATGCCGCCGGTAACGCCAAAGACCTCCGCAGTAATGAAGCTGGATTCCTGGGAGGCGAGAAAGACGTATAGTCCGGAGAGTTCCACAGGTTGCCCTGCCCTTTTGAGAGGCGTTTTCCGTCCGAATTCCGGCAGGTCCTTCTGCAGCTGGCCTCCAGTTACTTGCAGGGCTGTCCAGATGGGGCCGGGAGCCACCACGTTGACCCGGATGCCTTTGGGGGCAACCTGCTTGGCCAGGGAGCGGCTGAACGCGATGATGGCCGCTTTTGTGGAAGCATAGTCCACCAGGTTCTTGCCGGGCTGGTAGGCCTGAATGGAGGAGCAGGTAATGATGCTCGTCCCCGGCTTGAGATGCGGAAGGGCTTCCTTGGCAATCCAGAACAGGGAGAACACGTTTACTTCAAATGTCTTGGTTAATTGTTCCGTGGTAATGTCCCGGATATCTTCCACCGCCACTTGTTTACCGGCTACCAGGGCCATGATGTCCAGTCCGCCAAGTTTTTCCAAGGCATCCCTGATGAGTTTTTTACAAAAGACTTCATCGCTGAGGTCCCCCGGCAGTAGGACGGCCTTCCGGCCCTCTTTTCTGATGAGTTCCGCCACTTCTTCGGCATCGCTTTGTTCTTCAGGAAGGTAGTTCAAGGCTACGTCGGCTCCTTCGCGTGCGTAGGCAATAGCCGCCGCCCGGCCTATTCCCGAGTCTCCCCCTGTGACCAGGGCTTTTCGTCCACGGAGCCTGTTGCAGCCATGGTAGCTTTGTTCCCCGGAATCCGGCACGGGCTTCATTCCGGATTGCAGTCCGGGGGCTTTCTGCTGCTGCTTTTCATATCTTTCCTGTTGGAATTCACCGCGCGGGTCCTGTATTTCGTTAGTGCCTTTTGTGCTCATTTTTTCGTCAGTCATATTTTGATGCGGAGTTGACGGAAGGGGAAAAGCGCTGCCATGCGGGAAATAGCCGGCAGCATTCCCTTTTCCGGCATTCTTCATTCCTGTCGTGATGACCAGGCTTCGGACAGCCTGTTCAGGGAAAGACATGTTTTTATTTCAATATGCCATTGATATTTATTTATATAGGAATTTTCTAAATGTTGTTTTTATTGGCCGGAGAAAGTTATTTGATTTTCAGATTTCCTGAATTTCCCCAATCCACTTTAGGGGAAAAACATCCTTGGGATGATTGATGATTTTAGAATAATTTAATTTCTTCTTCTGTTTTACCACCGTTTTTGATGCCGTCCGTAAGTGAAATATCCGGCTGTATCCGCCAGGAGCGTCGGAAGGGTGGGAATGTCTTTCATTTCTACGGGGGTGCCAGCCGAAGGCGCCGCAGAAAGCCGGTATCTGGATGGTGTCAGCCCGTCCCCAAACGGTTAAGACCGGGGAACGAAGGGAAAAGATATTTCTTTCCTTCCTGTTTACAGGCGGAAAAAAAGAAATGAAAGAAAACGGAATCAGCTTTCTTCCTGTTCCAGTTTCGCTTTCCTGGCCAGGATTTTTTTCATGACGGCACGGCGATCTCCTTCCGGTATTTCCACGGGGTTGCCGCGATAGTCGCTGGTCATGGCGGCCAGGGCCCCTCCTACGTGGCGCATGTTGAAAATCGGCAGTTTCCAGGTGGAAGGCTTTTCCGGATCGGGTACGTAGGCAAAGTCGGAAGCGGGATGTGCCTCCCCGTCCACTTTTTTTGTTTTGGATTCATGGTTGCGGTCCATGAGTAATGGACAACCGCCTTTACCGGCCATGGTGGAAAAGCTCCGGGATAAGACACGGAAATCCGCCTGCCCAACTTAATCAATATGGGAAAGCAGTTTATTCCGGGCTGTTTTCTTTTTTCCGCAGAGCGTGCCGGCACCGCCCGTTTTCCGCTTCCGCGTTTTACCCTTTACAAGAGGGCTGTGATAGATAAGCATGTCCTTATCAATTTATAATAATTCTTATTTATGGAAAATACATATCGTCATGCCCAGCTTCCGGAAGGGCGCGTTCCCGCCCTGCGCGTGGAACCAATGCCTGCGGATACCAATCAGAGCGGGGAAGTATTCGGCGGCTGGGTGATGAGCCAGGTGGACCTTGCGGGAGCCAATACCGCCATGCGCTATGCATTGAGCCGCTATATTGTGACGCGTGCGGTGAGCAGCCTGACGTTTGAAGCTCCTGTGCTGGTGGGCGATGTAGTGTCCTTTTATACGGATATTATCAAGGTGGGCCGCACCTCCGTCACCGTGAAGGTGGAGGTATATGCGGAACGTCTGACGAAGCTTTGCAATAACATTGCCAAAATTACAGAGGCGGAGCTGGTTTATGTAGCCCTGGGGGAGGATAAGAAACCGATTACCCTGGAAGAGTCCCGCGCCCGGTTTGCGCAGTGCTGTTCTCTTGAGACGGGAGATTCCTCTTCCTGTTCCTGAACAGGGGCGGGAATTTTCCTCTTCAAGCTGCTTTTTTCCGTTTGCGGGTGATTCCCTTGTCTTTGTCCACCAGGGCGAAGATGAAGGAACTGGCCGCGGCAATGGCGCCGATGGTGGCGAAAGTGGTATGAAAGGCGGTTTCCACAGCCTTTCCGGAGGTAGCCGAATGGCCGCCGAAGCTGTCCAGCAGCAGGGAGGCCGCGGCAATACTGACAGCAATGGAGAGCTGGTATGTGGAGCGATAAGCATGAATCCGTCAAGATATATGACGAAGGTAAATGGCGTGGAGGTCGATCTTGCACCAAAGGAGTTTGCTCTTCTGAAGATACTTCTTGAGAATAAGGGAAAGGTTATCACAAGAGAAAGACTGCTCGTTGATATCTGGGGTTATGATTATGAAGGAAGCGACAGATGCGTGGATAATCATGTAAGAAAGCTCCGGGCAGGTATAGGCAGTGCAGGAAAGCAGATAAAGACTGTGATAGGCAAGGGGTATCAGGTGAAAGAAATATAATTTATATCAGGCAAGAAATGATGATAAAAATGTCTGTATTAGAAAGTCTGGATTAGAATGTAAAAAGGGAGAAAAAACGATATGACTGATAAAAAGAATAACAATAAGAAATATACATCGGCAGTAAGACGTGAGCTTAAGCGTATAGTGAGGCGAAAACTTTGGCGCGGTTTTCTGGTTGCAGGAGTTATGGTTATGCTGATCATCATAGCCGCACTTGGTTTATTGACTATAGTCAATTACAACCAGAGATCAGGATTCGACAATGATGTGAGAACAGTGTGCAATGGAATGTACAGAGTGATAAAAGATGGTGAGAGTGATCAGGAAATACGGGAAGATATAGAGGGGATACTCAGCAAATGCAATACACCTTATTTTGTATCAAAGGTTTACAGATATGACGATGGGGTTAAGCTGTCAGGACAGGATGCATGGCTTGAGGATGATGCTGAGTTTGAGGAAGATGCTGCATATGAGGATGACGCTGAGCTTGAGGATGAAGATAACAGCTCAGATACAGGCTCAGGGGATGATGATTTTCAGCCGGGAGACAGATTTGTTGAAAATGGTGTAACCTATGAGTGGATATCCACGGATGAAGGTATAACAGCTGTCAAAGTTCAGTCAGAAGATCAGGTATATGAAGATATAAGATCGGTTTCGGAGATATACCATGACTTTGTTGCGCAGGGGAAAGACAATGTGGATTTTGTAAATATGGAAAAACAGTATGAGAGCTCAAGAGCATATTTGAATGATGTATTTGAGAGGGAAGGGATGGATACCAATACAGATTATGAAGAGGACATATCCTGGAGAGGATATTACTACAGAGGCAGAACTGTGACTGTTGGTGGAAACGATTATTATGTTGCAGCTGCGATGTACGAGGATCCATTTACAAGATCTGAGATGGGGCTGTTTCGTATCATTATATATATGACGCCATTAGTTCTTCTGTGCTATGTGATAACGGCGGTGATATCCTACAGGAAAAAGAAAAAAGAGATCATTGAGGATGAGACCCGCAGAAATATCATTGCAGCTATAGCACATGATGTGAGAGGCCCGGTTACCGCCATATCAGGATATGCGGAGAACCTGCAGCAGATAGTTCATGATGCTGAATCAAGGCATTACACGGCCTCTATACTGGATAATGTTTCATATATCAATGAGATGATAACCGGTATGCTCTCATACATCAGGCTGGAAAACACACTGACTATTAAGAATGACAATGTGGATATGGCGGCGCTTGCCAGACAGGTTACAGACAGGTATACAGGTGAACTGGAGAACAGGAATATAGAGTGCGAAATCGCCGGTCATGCTGAGATACGAGCCGATGCAAGACTCATGGATATCATGCTGGATAATCTGATCATGAATACGGTAAAGTATGCGTCAGACAACAGCATTGTAAATATTGATATTGATGTGGGCAGACTGGTCATATCAAATGATATGGATGGTGAGATAGACTGTGATCCATCTGAGCTGTGGGAGCCTATGAAAAAAGGCAATTCCGCCAGGACCGGACATACAGGAAATGGTCTGGGGCTGTCAATAGTGAAGAAAATACTTGACCTGTCAGGTTTTACCGGGGATATAGCCATGGAAGATGGAAAGTTTGTGGTTACGATCATCTGGAGTAAATAGACACAGATAATGTGTATTGAATAATAAAACGTATTATAAAGTATGCGATGCCATTATTGTGTGATTATACACTTGCATGTAAAGAATACAAAACAACTAGAAAATCCGTATATTACAATATGCAACAATCAGCAGTTAAGAACTAAATTAAAAGATAAGATTTGATGTTCTAAGAATTACAATATATTCAAGAACAGAAAGAAATCCAGTCCAGTATATATTACGATCGGTAGTGTAGTCGACTGAGTTTCAGCGCTTCTTGCTAAGGCGAAGCACGCAACGCCCTTATCGCGTGCGTAGCCGCATGCAGATAGAAGCAAGCGGAAACGAAGGAAGACAAACGTGATCGTATATATACTGGACTGGATTTCTTTCGTCCGTTTGTTAATATTTAATTCTTAGAACATCTATACAGCAGATCCTCCCAACGACGGTCAACCTCCTGCTGATACTGAACGAGAAGGTGCTCGTTCTCAGGCTTGAACAGGTGCTTGAACCTGCCCTGCGTTCTCAGGAAGTCCTCGATAGGAAGCTTCTTCTTAGGAGAGTAGGAGAGGATCCATTTGCCCTCGATAACCTCGAACAGAGGCCAGTAACATGTCTCGACTGCCAGCTTGCAGATGTCCATGATCTTCTCTGTAGGGTATCTCCATCCTCTAGGACATGGAGACATGACGTTGAGGAAAGCTGCGCCAGGTGTGTAGATAGCCTTCTCAGCCTTCTCGTAGAGGTCACGCATGTTGCCGAGAAGAGTAGACTGTCCAACATATGGGATGTCGTGGGCAGCCATGACCTGTGCGAGATCCTTTCTGTTCTGCATCTTACCATTTGACTGTGAGCCTACTGGTGTGGTTGTGGTGTCAGCATACATAGGAGTAGCTGATGAACGCTGGATACCGGTGTTCATGTATGCTCCGTTGTCATAGCACACATATACCATGTCATGTCCACGCTCCATGGCACCTGACAGTGACTGAAGTCCGATGTCATAAGTTCCGCCATCACCGCCAAATGTGATGAATTTGTATGTGTCATCTATCTTGCCTTTTTTCTTCAGAACGTTGTACGCTGTCTCAACACCGGAGAGGGTAGCGCCTGCGTTCTCAAATGCATTGTGTATGTAGCTGTCCTCGTATGCTGTGTAAGGATACATGAAGGTTGAAACCTCAAGACATCCTGTGGCGTTACCGATGACCGCCTTGTCGCCCTCGTGAAGGGCGCGGAGTACAGTTCTGACAGTGATAGTACCACCGCAGCCTGCACACATTCTATGACCTGGAGCAAGACGCTCAGGCTTGTTCATTACTTCTTTAAAATTATATGCCATTTCATCTTACCTCCTACTGTCTAAGTCCTATGTACTGATACTGAGGGATCTCAGCATCGTTCTCGATCATGTCCTCAAGCTGTGCAAATACGCCTTTTGCGCTCTCCACAGTGTAGTCACGACCGCCGAGACCGTAGATGTAGCTGACAGCCTTTGTGGTTGCCTGAATGTCATACAGGTGCTCCTTAACCTCTGCTGAGAGAGGTCCGCCGCCTGCTCTGAATCCTTCCGATCTGTCAAGGATTGCCACAGCCTTGGTGTGGGCGAGAGCCTTTGCAATATCCTCACCAGGGAATGGTCTGAACACTCTGATCTTCAAGAGTCCGACCTTCTTGCCTTCGTTTCTCAGTTCATCTATAGCTTCCTTTGTTGTTCCGGCAGCAGAACCGATCATAACGATGGCGTAGTCAGCGTCGTCAAGTCTGTACTCCTCAAAGAATCCGTAGTGACGGCCTGTCATCTCCTCGAATTCCTTTGCAACGTCAAGAATAACCTGCTTTGCATTCTTCATGGCAGTGTTCTGAGCCATCTTAGTCTCCATATAGTAAGGAGATGTGGCGTAAGGACCGACAGCCATAGGCATCTCAGGATTTAACAGATACTGCTCAGGGGTGTATTCACCTACAAACTTCTTTACGAGATCATCCTCGATGAGGGTGATGTTTTCAACGGCATGGCTTGTGATGAAACCATCCTGACATATCATGATAGGAAGTCTGACATCCTTGTGCTCAGATATTCTGTATGCCTGAACAAAGTTGTCATATGCCTCCTGGTTGTTCTCTGCGTATATCTGAAGCCAGCCTGTATCACGTGCGCCCATACTGTCTGAATGGTCACAGTTGATGTTGATAGGGCCGGAGAGTGCTCTGTTTACAAGTGCGAGGGCAAGTGGAAGACGATTGGACGCTGCCACGTAGAGCTCCTCCCACATGAGAGCCATACCACATGATGATGTGGCTGTGAGTGTACGGCAGCCGGCAGCCTCTGCGCCGATCGCTGCACTCATGGCACTGTGCTCACTCTCTACCGGTATAAATTCTGTATCGATCTCTCCATTGGAGATAAATGTTGAAACGAACTGAGGTATCTCAGTTGAAGGTGTTATAGGAAATGCAGGCATAACATCCGGATTGATCTGCTTTATAGCATGTGCCACAGCCTCATTTCCTGAAAGACGTTCTCTTATAGCCATTTATTTGCCCTCCTTCATAGTGATTGCTCCGAATTTGCACTGGTATGCGCATATACCACAGCCCTTGCAGTGCTCTAGGTCAAATGCGAGACGCTTGCCTGATACGACCGGAATGCATGAATCCGGACAGACAGGTGCGCACAGAAGACAGTGTACGCATTTGCTCTCGTCTAGGACAGGGGTTGAAGTCCTCCACTCACCTGTGTTAAATGCCTTGGATGTGCCACCGCCGTATACGTGGTTTCCAGGTGTGAGCTCTGTCCATTTGCTATTGTCATGTATCTTGCTTATATCTGTTCTCATTACTTCATTACCTCCCTGAAGGCGAGCTTTAATGCTTCCATGTTGCCTTCGATAACCTCTGGTTTCTTGGCAAATTTGTGCTGATATGACTGTCTCATATCTTCGAGGAAAGGTCCCTCCTCCATGATTCCACTGACAGCAACGATGGCTGCAAGCATAGGAGAGTTAGGGAAATTCTTGCCGAGAGTCTTCAGAGAGATCTCCTTGGCATCAAGTGTGTATACCCTGCCCTTGTAACCCTTGAGCAGTGGACGGACCTCGTCCGGAGTCTTAGGTGTATTTATAATGATGGCGCCATCCTCGGCGAGACCTGCAGTCACATGTACAGGTTCGATCAGAGATTCGTCAACTACAACCACATACTGTGGATCGTAAATGTTGGAATGTACTCTGATAGGTTCACTGCTGATCCTGTTGTAAGCAGTGATAGGTGCGCCCATTCTCTCTGGACCATACTCAGGGAATCCCTGAACATATTTACCTGTTTTGAATGCCACATCTGCGAGCAGCAGGGCAGCAGTCTTGGCACCCTGACCACCACGTCCGTGCCATCTGATTTCGATAGTATCTTTCACTTTCACATCTCCTGTCAAAAATTTCTCATTAAGTTCCATTTAATAGGAAAAATAATCCTTTTGATTATACCATTTATATATAATAAGTAAAGAATAAAATTAAGGATGTGTAGGGAAATACAGAAAAAATTAACGAATAATGGGGGATACACCTGAAAATGTTAGATGTTGGCGGGTCGTGCAACATAGAATCATAAACAACAAGGAAGAAAGGGATAAAAATACTGCATGTGTATATATGAAAGAGATCATCGCCAACAAAAAAGACAGATATGGGATCACCCCATAGCTGTCTTAAACGTTCATAAAAGAGATATTTACAATCTTACAAGAAAATGTATATAAGTCTGTCCGTCTACTGTCTGATTGTCGAGAAGGATCTCACCGTCATATTTTTTAGTGAGTTGTTTTAACTTATAAAGACCTATCCCTCTTGAATATCTGCCGTCCTTCAGCGGCTTTGTCGAGTAGCCTTTGGTGAAGAAATCTTTCCGCATGGTGGCGGTGAGTGTAGGCCCTGCATTGAGAGTCTCAATGGATGTCTTCGTTCCATCTGAGTCGATCACTATCGCTATATGTCCTCCATCCTCGGTGGCATCAAATGCATTGTCTACCAGAATACTCATCGTATCCAGGAGTTCGAACTCAGCAGCCTTTGATGTGAGAGTTGAATTTTTGACATTTATATTGAGATCTATATTTCGCTCCTGGGCAAGGTTCATCTTGCTGAACAGGAATCCGGCAATCAGTTTCATGTTGATCCTCAGAAGGTAGGAATTCTTTATAACGTGATCGCTACATGAAGCATCAAGTTCCTTTGCCAGAGCGGCAGAGAGTGATTCATAATCAGTGCAGCTGATCGGCAGCATACTTATTGCCTGAAGTTCGTTGTTGTAATCGTGCTGTCTCATTCTAACCTGATCGATAAGCTCCTCTATAATAGGAAGATACTGTTCATAAGACTGCAGCTGCTTTTGAGACTCCATGAGACTCATGTAGTTTTTGTACATTCCAGTGTACAGGATGAGTATAAGAATAACTATAAACAGGAAAGTCATAAACACATTCATGAAATCTTTTGGTGATATACGCTGGTATAAAACCATGGAGACCATGAGGGCAAATACAGCGAGTACTATATTTCTGGAAACCTGGTTTTTTATGATGAGGGTTTCGTACAGCTTATCCATGTGCCCAAATTTGTACAGCAAAATAGCTATCACAAAAGCCATAGCTTCAGTTATATATGTTGTAGCATTGGTGAAAGGATTGTCTGTAAACTGCATGATGACAACCATCTGTATAAGATTCAGCACTGTCATGATTATAAGAGCTATTGCATAGCCAGTTATAATCTTCATTGGCGGATAACGGAAGACCAGAGAGTAGAATACAAAGCAGTAGATGTATGTTATCAGCGTGAATATGAACATGGAGTTTGTAACTGTGGCAATCAGAGAGACTGGTAAAGTCAGCAGAAGTAAAAGTGGAAGTCTCTTTGCTATCTGGGAAAATTTAACATTATATATCGCCATCAAGAATACTAAAAATACAAAGGTATCAAACAGTATCTTGGAAAGAAAGTCAAAATATGCAGCCATTATCTGTTCTCCAAATATTTTTCTGTTTCTGTTTTATATTTTCTGCCGATCGGTATGGGACTCTGAACTCCAGACAGCATCAAAAGACAGTTTGCTCTATCGTAGCTGTGTATGAAGCTGGGAGTAAAATAGTAACTCCTATGGCATCTGACAAGAGGAATATCAGGCTTTTCCATCAACGTGTCAAATGTAGAATTTGTTACAATAAAGTCACCGTTTACTGTGAAAATGTGTTTGTGGTGTCCCTCGGATCTAACAAAGATAATATCCTGAGGAATCACATGGAACAAGATTCCCTGTATATCTTTGAGCTGTAATTTAGTCGGAACGGATTCTGAACCGTGCATTACATTGTTTATGGCCGACACGACTTCATCACTGTTGTACGGTTTTGAAAAATAGTATCGGCAGTGATATTTGTTTATTACATCAAGACTTGGGTTAGTTACGTCCGTTATAAATACGACAGGAGTGTCTTTGTGCTCAGGTTTGCGCCTGAGATAGGAACACACGTCAAGTCCACTTTTGCCATCTCCAAGGTTGATATCAAGCATAAAAAGGTCAAATTTAGAGGAGTCGATGATGGCTGTGGCTTCATTGAAGCACGATG